>Ga0316206_1000185_pt1 | contig 118027 bp, 124 predicted proteins | sample 6monthpyrite_MG_FD_204942 | JGI IMG/M metagenome (GOLD analysis project Ga0316206, IMG submission 204942) | Microbial mat bacterial communities from mineral coupon in-situ incubated in ocean water Damariscotta River, Maine, United States -... | ecosystem: Environmental > Aquatic > Marine >... | reverse complement strand
TCCTGCGGATAGTTTTTGCGAACAAAATCATCGCCTTCGCTTGGATGCAGGTAAAGGTCTTTTTCGTTGATAAACAAGATGTCACCTGGAAGGCCGACACAACGTTTAACGAAGTGAATACTTGGATTTTGCGGAAACCTGAAGATAACAATATCACCACGTTGAGGGGTGTCACCATCAATGATATGCCCATCGGTTCCCGGGATAAGAGGGATTTCCAAAAAAGGCAGGTGCGGAGTCGAGATACCATAAGCGAACTTCTTGGCAAAAAGATGATCACCGACAAGAAGAGAATATTTCATAGACCCACTAGGAATTCTAAAAGCTTGCGCTATAAAAAAGATAACTAAAAGAACAATGATAACCGTTCCCGTCCATGAGTTTGAAAACTTATACGCCTTATAGGCAAAGTCTTTTGTTTTTTGTTTCATTATTTGTATATTCCTATGCTTGTCGTTTTTTGGCAGATTCTAGCGTATTCTTTAGGAGCATTGCAATGGTCATCGGACCTACACCACCCGGCACAGGTGTGATATAAGAGGCCTTCTTTGAGACGTTCTCGAAGTCAATGTCACCAACTAAACGTCCATCTTCAGTACGGTTAATACCGATGTCGATGATGATGACATCATCTTTTACCATATCTTCTTTAATGAGATTGATAACACCGACACCAACAAGTAAGATATCTGCTTGAAGGGTGTGCGCTTTAAGATCTTTCGTATAGATATGGCAAATATCTACCGTTGCATTGGCATTAAGCAAGAGACTTGCCATAGGCTTTCCGACAATGTTTGAAGCACCTACAACACAGGCATTCATGCCTTGAACGTCAATATTATACTCGTTTAAAAGCTTCATGACACCAAGCGGTGTACACGGTACAAATCCCTCAAGACCCGTGGTTAAACGTCCGACATTAAAAGGGTGAAAGCCATCTACATCTTTATGCGGAGCAACCAACTCTAAAAGTTTTGTCGTATCGATTTGTTTAGGCAGGGGAAGCTGAATTAAAATACCGTCAATATTTGGATTTAAATTCATCATCTCTATGGTCTTTTCGATTGCCTCTTGAGAGATATCATGTGGCATTTCATGGGTCACTGAATAAAAACCGACAGCGTCACAGGCCTTTTTCTTCATGCCGACATAGGCATGACTTGCCTCATCACTGCCTACTAGGATTACTGCCAGGCCGGGAACACGGCCTGTTTCGTTCTTCAGTGCTTTAACTTCTGTTGCAACCTCGTCTTTGATCTTTGATGAAAGGGCTGTACCGTCAAGAATCTGCATCAATACCTCGTCTTTAGAATATTTTTGATATTATACTGCATTACACTAAAAGGGCGCTTTGAATGCGGTTTAGCATACTAATAATTTTGCTGTGTGTGGTGATGCAGGCTAAAGAAAAGGACTCTTTTATTACGGAAAAAGAGTACGCCGAACATCTCTACAAAAATCCTCGTGGTATTGGTTGCAACAAATGTCACGGAGTAAAGGGCGAGGGGATGGTTATCTCGACTTATAAGGACAAGGGCAAAAAAAAGACTCTTTCTACAAGTGAGATCAATTCTCTTAATTATGAGAGTTTTAAAGCGGCGTTACAAGAGAAACGAAGTGTTATGCCAAAGTATTTTCTTACTTCAAAGGAGATCAAGGCTTTGTATAATTACTTACATCATAAAAAGTAGGACTTATGTTTATCCCCCAGCTTGATATACTTGAAAAAATAATTCAGGAAAATGATACGGTTGCATTGGATGCTTTATTAAAACCAAGCGGACGTATTCAAAACAGAACGAAAACTTTTAGATCAGCTTTGATGCTCTCGGCTCATAATTTAAAACATTTACTTAAGATTGACACAGTTGGAAGTGATTGTATCATGTTGAATTTGGAAGATGGTGTTTCAGCGGAGATGAAACCTATTGCCTTACGTTTGGCGGCATACTTTTTATCTAAGATTCATCAAAGTCCTAAAAAAATCGTTGTTCGTGTCAATGCTTTGGATGAAGGCGGCTTGGACGAGATAGCATTTTTAAATCCCTACAAGCCTGATGCCATACGTGTAGCAAAGATCAAAGACAGCGAAGATGTCAAAAAAGTATTAGCCGTCTTGGATGAAAACATAGAACTGCACTTAAGTATTGAGACGAAAGAAGCCTTGAATAATCTTAAGAATTTACAGTATGAGAAGAGGGTGAAAGCCGTATACCTAGGTATTTTAGACCTTCTTGCTGATCTTGGTCTTGATCAAAGTGTCCTGGTGCCTGAAAACCCTATGATTCATTATATTCTTTCGGAATTTCTGATATCAGCAAAGACTATTGATGCCCTTCCGGTCTCTTTTGTGTATCAAGATTATCAAAATATGTCAGAATTTAAGCGCTGGCTTGCCCTGGAAGAAATGATGGGTTTTACTGCAAAAGGATGTGTTTCTCCGGCTCAGGCTGAGGAGATTATGGTCCGTTTCAAGGTTAAAGATAAAGAACTCGAAAAAGCACATTATATTATTGAACTGTTTGAAAAGATGCGAGAGCAGGGTGTGACAGGTTTTTCAGATAAAAAATATGGGTTTATCGATGAGCCGATATACAAGGGTGCTCTGAACATAGTAGAAAAAGAATAAAGCTAAGGCCTTATGCTACTATAAGTCACTAAAATACCCCTAAAATATTTACCCTGTATTTATTTATTTCTGCTAAAGTTTGAATAGAGTATTAGAAAGGCATAATTGTAGATTATGTGAAATGAGGTGTTTTATGATTGAACTTCAAGATTTATTACCTTTTACAAAAAAATTAAAGCTTTTGTGCGTTGACGGTGATGATGCTGTTCGTCAGTCTCTGGTTAAAACGTTTAGCCGTATATTTGCTCAAGTAGATGATGCAGCAGATGGATATGATGCGCTTAATTATTATAAAATAAACCAGCACGATCTTATCATCACTGAAACAGGCTTGGGAAACTACACACCTATGCAGATGATGGAACAGGTTAAAAAGATTAATCCGGGCCAGCATGTTATTGCGATTTCTAAAGAGACAAATGCTAATATTATTCTTGAATGGGCTAATGTTGGTATCCAGGGTTATATTCTTAAGCCTATTAATATGCAAGCACTTTTAGAGAGTATGCACAAGAGTTGTTCCGTACTATACAGCAACGCACAAAAAATACAACAAGCAGATGCTTCTGCGCAGATAAAGCTACAAAAGCAACAACTTCAAGAACATTATGAAGCAAATGAAAAAAAACTTAATGAAAATCTTGCCTATGAGAGAAAACGTCTTGGCCGTCTTTTAGGACAGGAGCGAGAACTGCAGGTCCAATTGAGTGAGAAGACAAAATTACTTGAAAGTATCAAGTATAAAGACGATCTTACAGGCCTTCCTAACAAGCACGCTTTGAAAAATGGTATTGAAAAAGAAGAAGATAAAGCCCTTCTATTTATTGATATAGACCATTTTGAGAGTATTAATACACTGTATGGAATGGGCTATGGAAACAAGGTACTTAAAGAAACAGCATCAAGACTTGAACGCTTTCTTCCTTCAAATTCACAGCTTTACAGAATCAGTGCAGATGAGTTCGTGGTACTGATATTTGAACCCAAACCGAACCAAGAGCTTCTACTTTCTCAACAGATACTGAGTATGTTCCAAGAAGCACCGATTATTATTGGTGATATTGAGTTTGATATCAGCTTTTCCATGGGTATGGCCAGAGGCGAGCATAATAAACTTTTTGTGCATGCCAAGACAGCCTCTCAAGAAGCGAAAGAAAAAGGACGATCACAGATGGTGGTCTTTAAAAATGATTCCAATTATGTTAAAAAACAAAGAGATGCACTTTACTGGATACAAACGATTAAAGATGCACTTAAAAATGACAGGATTATGTCTTACTACCAACCGATCTATAATAATGAGACAGGTGGTATTGACAAATATGAAGCACTTTGCCGTATCTTGGATAAGGAAGGTCGGGTACTGAGTGCCAGTACCTTTATCCATCCTGCTTATTTAGCAGGTTTGACAACAAAGATAACCCGGGTGATGATAGATAAGGCATTTAAGTATTTTCAAGCCAATTCACACGCTTTTTCCTTAAATATCAGTGCGCAGGATTTTCATGAAGAATATTTAGAAGATTTATTACAATATAAATGTGATTATTATCATATTGCCCCGCAGCGTGTTTATTTAGAGGTTGTCGAAAGCATAACGATAAACGGTAAAGATGAAGCACTTGATCAAATAAAGCGTCTACGTGCAAAAGGTTTTAATATCACTATTGATGACTTTGGCATTGACCAGTCTGTTTTCTCTCGCCTTCTTCGCCTTGAAGCTAAGACGATTAAAATAGACAGCTCTTTTATCAAGAATTTGGACACAAACCTTTCAAATCAGATGATAGTTGAAAATATTGTCTCTTTTGCTAATCGTATCGGTGCGAAAACCGTAGCGGAATTTGTGGATACAAAGGCTGTACATGATAAGGTCTGTGAACTTGGGGTTGACTTTTCACAAGGGTACTATATAGGTGAGCCGACTGCTGAAATAGCGGCAGAAGAATTACTGAAGACTTCTGCTAACAATATCGCGTAAGGTGATACAAGTTTAGTTTGATGGCTGGTGCACGGTAAAAGAAGACATCGGGTCTGTGCTGTAAATGTTTGAAGCGTAAAGTAGGTAATTACTACTTACTTGGAAACATCACAGAACCAAGACGAACCATATTTGAACCGCACTTTATAGCAAGTTCAAAGTCTGCGCTCATTCCCATAGAACAGATGTCTGCTCCTTCCAAGTTTTCATAAATGCTATACGTCTTCTCAAAGCTTTTTTGTATGATTTTTTTGTCATTAGTATGCGCGCCTATACTCATAAGGCCACGTAACTCAATATTTGGGCACGTCTCTTTGATCTGAGCATAGATGTCTTTTGCTTCGTGTACGGATACACCGTTCTTACTTTCTTCATTGGCAGAATTAACTTGTAGAAGACACTCCATTTGTGCATCTTTGACTTCAAGACGTTGTTGAAGTGCTTGCGCTAACGCTAAAGAGTCCATACCTTGAAAAAGAAAAGGATTCGCATCGATAAGGTGGTTGATCTTGTTTTTTTGCAAGCTACCGATGAAGTGCCATTCAAGAGGAAAATCTTCGAGACCTTGGGCTTTTGCAATGAGGTCTTGAACCTTGTTCTCTCCAAAAGCACGCTGGCCTATCTGATACAGGCGTTCTATAGCATCTTGGGTAGAATACTTGCTTACGGCAATAATCTTTACAATGTGGTGTTCACTTACACAGATACGGGCATCTTCTATACGTTGTATAACCTTATCCAAATGGATCTTATATTCAATTTCTGTCATTGTTTCTCTATTCCTATCCTGCTAATCTGTTTATATCGTTATAAAGGCCCAAAAACATCAGACCAAATAAGAGTACCCATCCGCCTATCGTCAAACGTACCAACATGTTTTCAGTAGGGGGACGACGAAAGATCATCTCGTAAATATTGAACATGATGTGCCCACCGTCTAAGGCTGGTATAGGAAAAAGGTTGAGTATCCCAAGGTTTACAGAGATGAGTGCGGCGAAAAAGAAAACAGCCATCCATCCCTGTTCGCTTGCATCTGCCGTTATTTTTACGATGCTGATGACACCTCCGAGTTCTTTTGCGGGGACATCTCCAGAGATAAGACGCTGCACACCGCCAAAGATAAGTGTAGAAGCCCATAAAGTTTTCTCCCAGGCGTAGGAGAAAGAGTTCTTGATTTCGAGTTGTTTAAAGTTTCCTGCAGCACCTATACCGATCATGCGGCGTTGCACAGTCTCATTAAAATCATTTTTGGCCTCACGCATTTGCGGTGTAATAGTGAAGTTTTGGATATAAGGTCCTCTTTCTACGACTAGATTGAGCGAGCCTTTAGAAGAAGAAATGGCTTTGGCCATATCTTCCCACGTGCCCACGTCAAAACCATTGATATTAGTAATAGTATCATTCGTTTCAAGACCGGCAAGATAGGCAGGTGAATCTTTCACTACTTGACCAATGACAGGAAGAAGCACCTTTGGTCCACCTAATCCAATCGCCCAAAAGAGAAAAAAAGCAATGACAAAATTTGCGAAGGGACCGGCTAAAAGAATGAAAATCCTCTGCCAAGGCTTTTTTACATTATATGAGTCATCATCTTGACTCACGGCAGTGGGGTCCATATCTTCTTGACCTTTCATCTGCACATACCCGCCAAGAGGAATCATTGCGATGCGCCATTGTGTATTAAGCCAGTTAAAGGCGTAGATCTTTTTACCAAAGCCTATGCTGAAGACCTTGACATACACACCCATTAGTCGAGCCGCTATATAATGGCCCAATTCATGAAAGAAGATGAGAAATGACAAAACTAGTAAGGAGACGAACCAACCCATTATTTTTCCTTTAAGGCTTTTGTAAAACCAATTAAATATTCAATACCTGAGTAAACGGTAAGTATGACCGCAAACCAAAGCAGGGCATTATCGACTTCAAAATAGACATACTCTTGTAAGGACCAGTGCATAATTAAAAAACCAATAGCAATCATTTGCGTAACAGTCTTTACCTTACCGGCAAAAGAAGCGCTTACATCAATGCCTTCTGCTACTGCGACAGTACGTAAGCCGGTAATAAAAAGTTCACGCACGATGATAATATAAATAGCCCATGGATTTGCATCACCTGTCATCATAAGCGCTAAAAAAGCGCCGATGGTCAGCATTTTATCTGCAAGAGGGTCTAATATCTTTCCCAAAAGTGTCGTTTGATCAAGCATACGCGCGATATAACCATCAAAAAAATCTGTTGTGCTGGCCAGTACAAAAAGAAGTGCCGCTAGGTAATATACCCATGTTATATGAATACCCTGATTCGTGAAGAATTCAGGTGTAAGGATGATCCAAAACATCAAAGGTGCCATAAGTATACGTATAAGGGCTAAGATGTTAGGAATATTAATTATTTGATTTTTAGTATTAGGCATAGTTTGACTTTATAAGTGCACCCGTCTTGCAGAGTGCATGATTTGAATGATTATTGAAAGGTTGTTCCACCGTCAACGACGATAGTTTGACCTGTTAACCAGCTTGATTCTTTTCCACATAAGAAAAGACAGGCACCTGTAAGGTCCTCAGACTCACCCATACGAGATAGTGGCGAGCGTCTTACAACCTCACCTTTGACTTCTTCATAATTAGGGAAGGCTTTTAGTGCGTCTGTATCGATCGGTCCACCGCTGACAGCATTGACACGGATGCCTTTTTCACCTAGCTCAGCAGCAGCATAGCGCATCATCGCTTCAACAGCTGCCTTATTAGTACCATGACCTGCGTAATTAGGTGTATAGATAAGGTTGCCCGTTGAACTCATGGTTATAATCGAACCACCTCCTGTCTTTTCCATACGCTTAGCAGCTTCTTGACTTCCAACAACAAAGGCGTCAACAGTAGCGGTATAAATATTGTCAAGACCTCTAGGCTTAAGACGCATAAAAGGACCAAATCCACCGACAACCGCACGGCCTGAAATAATGGCATTTGAGATGAAAAAATCCAATCTGTCAAAGTCTTCATCAAAAAGTTTAAATACATCTTGATAGGTTAATGGTTCTAGAATATTTAGCTTGTAGGCACGACATTTTACACCATGCTTTGTTTCAATATCAGCAATAATATCATTAGCAATATCTGCACTAGAAGCGTATGTGAAGGCTACATCACAACCTTTTTCAGCAAAGGCATAAACGATTGCCTTACCGATACCACGTGTTCCACCGCTAATAAAAAGAGTTTTACCTTGCATTACAGTCCTTTGATTTCATATTGTTTCATTACGTCTTCAATTGCTTGCATATTTTCAGTACTAGGCGCTAAAAGAGGTAATCTGTATTCTAGAGTCTCGATCAATCCAGCAATATACATTGCTGCCTTGACAGGGATAGGATTTGATTCGCAGAACATAATCTTGTTAATAGGGTAAAGCTTGTCATTAAGCGCTTTAGACCCCAAGAAGTCCCCAGCCAAGGCCTTTTGTACCATTTGGCTTTTAAGGTCAGGTAGAAGATTTGAGGTGACTGAAGTTGATCCTGCTCCTCCATTGGCTAATATAGGATAGTCAATAGCATCGTCTCCGCTTAAGACAGCGAGGTCAGGACGACGGGAAAGGAGTTCAACTGTTCTTTCAAGAGAACCTGTTGCCTCTTTAACCCCATAAATATTTGGCAAGTCATCAAAAAGACGGATCGTCGTGTCAGCTGAGATGTCAATGGCAGTTCGACCAGGAACATTATAAAGCATAACACCCAGATCAGGAACAGCAGAAGCAATTGCCTTATAGTGTTGGTAAAGTCCTTCTTGAGAAGGCTTGTTATAATAAGGGCTAACTGAGAATATTGCATCCACACCGCATTTCTGTGCGTGAACAGCCAGATCGATTGCCTCAGCGGTCGCATTTGAGCCAGAACCGGCAAGGACTTTTGTATTGGTGCCCTTGCAGACTTCAACTGCAATTTCAATACATCGTTTATGTTCATCATGTGTTAATGTTGCACTTTCACCCGTTGTCCCTACCGGACAAACAGCATCCATACCGTTATTGATCTGGCGCTTAATAAGCGCAGCATAACTCTGTTCATCCAAGGTGCCGTTTCTAAATGGTGTGATAAGAGCAGTTGTCGCTCCTGTTACTTTTGTCATTTGTCTTCCTTACGCAAAATTACCGTTGTTGATTGCGTTTCATTAAAATATTTTAGTGCTGCTGTCTGTATATCTGAAGGCGTGAGGGCATTGATATTATCTTCATAATGTATCAATGGCTCGATATCGCCGCGTGCAAGGTAGCCGCCAAACAGATCTGAAACAGATGAAGATGACTCTAATGAATAGATGAAATCTGCTTTTGTGCTGACTTTTACCTTCTCAAGTTCTTCTGTTTCTACATTCTTGGTCTTGAGCTTCTCAATCTCAGACAAGATCTCTTTTTCAACATCCTCAGCCTTGATTCCAGGATTACATACCGCCATAAATATAAATAGACCCGGATCAATATTTTCCATATTGTAGGCATAAATCTGATTGGCTAAGCGTTTTTCATTTACCAGAGTCTGGTACAGACGTGAACTCTTGCCTGAAGAGAGCATTTCAGAGATGGCTGAGAGTGCTGGTTGGTCTTTGTGCTGAAAATTTGGTATGTGATAAGTGATGGCAAGCATTTCTACCTCACTGTCTTTGAAGACAACCAAACGTTTTGCTCCATCTTGTTTCGGTTCGACCTGGTGTACCTTTGGAATCTCTTTCTTGTTCTCTATCTTTGCAAAACGTGCTTCTGATTGTTTAAAGACATCTTCTGATTTGACATCACCGGTCACAACGATAATGGCATTTTTTGGTTGATAGAATGTCTCATGAAAGCCTTGAATATCAGCTAACGACCAGTTTTGAATGTCTCCCATAAAACCGATAGGTGTCCAATGGTAAGGGTGATAAAGATAGGCATTGTTGAAGAGTCTAAAATACATATATCCAAGAGGTGAATTATCTGTTCTCCAGCGACGCTCTTCAGCAACCACATTTCGCTCAGGCTGGAATTCGTCATCTTGAAGCTTAAGGCTTTCCATCAGTTCACCGAAAAGATCAAGTGATTTAGGAAGGTTCTTAGATGAAGACTTGATGTAATAATGCGTATAGTCAAAACCGGTTGAAGCATTGCTAAGGCCACCCATACCTTTGACAACTTCATCGAATTCACCTGCTTTAAGGTTGTCTGTAGATTTGAAGTTCATATGTTCAAGCATATGTGCTATACCACTTTTACCCATGACTTCATTACGGCTACCTACCTTGTAAAAGATATCAGTTGAGATAACACTGGTATTGTTTTCCATTGGAATAACGACGATTTGCAGACCATTTTCGAGGGTCTTTGTTTGGTAATTAGGTAAAGATGCTGACATCATCACTCCTGCGCTTAAAATTATAGTAGATAAAAATTTCGGTAAAAATCTTTTTATAGGTATATTGTACGGGGTATTAACACTTATCATAATCGATCTGCTCCGATTGCTTCGGTGATATTTTTGTACCCGTCTGCTTCCAAAAGTTCAATCAGACCAAGGTTGATGTCACGAATCAAGGTTGGTCCATGAAAAACAAGGGCTGAATAAACCTGCACCAATGAAGCACCTGCTTTTATCCGTTTGTAAGCCTCTTGGGCAGAGTCGATCCCGCCAACGGAGATAAGCACTGCTTTTCCGTAGAGCTCTTTTGCTACGGCTTCAAATATCTTAAAGCTTTTTTCTTTTAAAACAGCACCACTTATGCCGCCGATATCTTTTGGTTCATCGACTAAAGAGTAGTCAACCGTAGTATTTGTAGCGATAATTCCTGCTGCACCGGCCTCTACCGCCATTTTGGAAAGTTCAACAGCCTGTTCGGGCTCCATATCCGGAGCAATTTTTAATAAGATGGGTTTATCTGTTAGTTTTTTAGCTTCAGTAAAAAGTTCATTGATAAAGGCTTCATTTTGTAAGTCCCTCAGTCCTGGCGTGTTAGGTGAGGAGATGTTGATGACAAGGTAATCACACAGGTCTTTAAAGGCACTGATCAAAACGGTGTAGTCACTGATGGCATCTTTTTCATCTGTTGTCTTATTCTTCCCTATGTTAACACCGATAGGCGTAGAAAAAGGAAAACGTTCTTGCAGACGGTGTTGGGCCTTGTACATTCCATCATTATTGAATCCCATTGCATTTTGTACACTCTCTTGTGCAATATGTCTGAACATTCTAGGTTTAGGGTTTCCTGTTTGAGGCTGAGGCGTAACGGTACCAATCTCTGTAAAACCAAAACCTAATGCTTGTATGCCACGTATCATTGTGGCATTTTTATCAAAGCCGGCTCCCAGGCCAACAGGATTTAAGAACTTACGGCCAAAGAGCTCTTGTGAAAGGGATGCATGCTGGATAAAATGGTTTTGTACCCATGGATTATACGCAGAAGGCAGTATGTTCGCACCGCGCAGAAGGTATTCTACGAGATGATGTGCTGTTTCAGGCTGTAGTTTAAATAAGTAAGGTTTGACAGAACTGTACGGTATCATCTGGCTTCTTTAAAAATATTTTTAGTGATTATACTTAAAAATGTTTAAGATGAGTTTTAATTGCTGTATGAGGGTTTTATAAAGCTTTGTGAGAAGTAGAAACACCACACGAAAATGTTATACTAGCTTGAAAATAAAGAACAATAACTAGGATGTTTAATGGGATATGATGCACCACATCTTTCAGCAAAATATAGTGCTGTACCTACAGTCTTAGGTTGTTTATCACGCATGAGTTTATTTGAGATAGCTGTTTATATTGCTGTTTTTAGTACCATTGCTTATATTCTAAAGAAAAAAATAAAGAAGAAAAATTAATTTTTCTCCCAAAATGTACCTTCTGCCGTATCCATAATGGAAATATCCAAGGCTAGAAGTTCATTTCTTATCTTATCCGAAGTCGCAAAGTCTTTTTCCTGTTTTGCAATTGTTCTTTTCTCAATCAGGGTTTGTATTTTTGCCTTGAGCGTTGCATCTATACCAAATTGAAAATATTCAAAGGGATTTTCAAGCCCAAAACCAAGTAGTTTTTCAATATAGGCCATATCAGCAAGACTTTGACGCTTGATAACCTTGTCTTTAGGATTGCTGTCGAGGACTTCATTGGCCTTGGAGATCATCTCATCGACTAAGGCCAATGAGACGGATATATTAAGATCATCACTTAGGGCTTCAAGAAGTTTTTCCTGAAAAACAGTTTTTTCCTCAGTGACTTTCATTCCAAAAAGCCGTTTCTTAAGACGGTACAGCTTGTCAAGACGTTTTTTTGAAGCTTGAAGATCAAGTTCATTAAAGTTAAAGTCACTGCGGTAATGCGTGCTTGAAAGATAAAAACGTAAGACTTCTCCATGATAGGACTTCAAAGCGTCTTTTAGGAAAAAACTGTTTCCCAGACTTTTTGACATCTTCTCTCCGTCTATATTTACAAAACCGTTATGCATCCAGTATTTGGCAAGCTCTTGATCCTTGGCACAGCGGTGTTGGGCTGCCTCGTTTTCATGATGAGGAAACAAAAGGTCGGCTCCTCCCCCATGGATATCAATGGCATACTCACCTTCAACGGCCAAATGCTCTTCTATCATAGCAGCACATTCGGTGTGCCATCCGGGACGTCCGGCTGAAAAAGCTGTCTCATAGCGCAGGCCTTCATCAAAATGTTTCCATAAGGCAAAGTCAGCAGGATTTTTTTTATGCGTGTTCTCTTCTATGCGGCTTTGTGTTTCATCTTGGTCTTGCACACGATTGGAGATACTAAGATATCGGCTGTCTGCTTGTGTATCAAAGTAGACATCGCCGTCTTGCGTTTTGTAGGCATGCCCTTTTAGAATAAGTTCTTCTATCAGTCCTATCATAGCATCCATGGACTCGGTTGCCTTTGGCTCAATATCGGGCCTCTTAATCCCCAGTGCATCCATATCTCTATGATAGGCCTTTGTATAGAACTCGGTAAGTTCTTGAAGACTCTGACCTGTTTCAGATATTTTTTTAACGATCTTGTCATCTATGTCGGTGATATTACGCGCAAAAGTCACTTCAAGGCCATTGGCTTTTAATACACGCACAAGCAGGTCAAAGACCAGAGCACTTTTGGCATGGCCTAAGTGTGCATCATCATAGACTGTCGGACCACAAACATAAAGGGTGGCTTTGCCTGCTGTAATAGGTTCAAAGGTTTGTTTTGTTTTGGAAACAGAATCATATATAGTCATGTATTATATCTTTCAGAAAAAATAAGATCAGGGTGAAAATGATTGAGACAAGTATAAGCCACAGCATTTTTTTGTCACGAATTATAGCAAAAAAGCGTTTGCTGCCGTAGGCTCTGATGGTATAGATAAATAGGATAAGGCCACTTAATGAACTTGCCAGTGCCAGCCCCATAGCTCCAAAAGGAGAGATGAAGGCAAGTGAAAGGATGATGTTACCGCCTAAGGCGTAGGTGGCGATCTTGGCCGCTTCGCCTTGTCTGTGTTCTGCATAGAGTTTTAAAGACAGAAGTTTACTTAGGCCATAAGGTAAAAGACCAATCATATACATCTGTAAGATAAGAGAGGTGTTTTGTGTGTCAATAGCATCAAAAGCACCTCTTTGAAACAATAACCACACGATCTCTTCAGATAAGATATAGCCGCCTAAAAGACTCAGGGTTAATAAAGAAGCAAGAAACCAAAAAGCCTTGTAAAAAGCGTGTTCTGCTTCTTCATGCTTTTTATGTTGGATGTACTTGGATATTCTGGGGAACAGAGCCACCGAGGTAGCAATGGCAAAAAGGGCCAGAGGAAGTTGAAAGATTCGATTTGCGTAATATAAGTATGAGATAGAACCTGTAACTAAAAAACTGGCCAGCCATGTATCTAAAAAGGCTGAGAATTGAGCGGTTGAATTTCCCCAGATAGCGGGGATAAAACTATTTTTAAAACGTTTTTTACTCTCTTGGATATCAGATTTTTTAACATTGAAGTATTTAAAACCGCCATATAGAAAGATAAGGATTCCTTTGCGTTTGGCCATGGCAAGATGCGAGGTGAATTGTAAGAAGCCGCCAAATAAGACGCCAAGACTCAGATAAAACACAATTTCTTCGGAGGCCTTGTCCTGCGCGAACAAAAGCGCTGATATCATAGAGATGTTTAACAGACCTGTTGAAAAGGCTGTAGTGGCAAAGTGCTCTTTGTATTGAAGTAGTGCGGAAAGAAAACTCACAGCAAAAATAAGTAAAAGGTAATAGAAATTAAGGGCAACGAAGGGTGCAGCCATATTTAGGGTGGCGTCATCAAATCCTAGGGCCATCGCTTTTGCTGCGTAATAGGGAAAGATCTGAACAAGCATCGTTAATAAAAAAATAATAAAGAAAAAGAGAACAAAAATATGTACAGCAAAGACAGACTTGCTCTTTGCCGCTGTAAAACTTGGAATAAAACTTTGTGCAAAAGCACCCTCTGCAAAAATACGTCTAAACAGGTTTGGCAGTTTAAAGGCAATAAAAAAGATGTCACTATAAATATTTGCCCCAAGGTAAGAGGCGGTTAGAAGGTCTCGAATAAAGCCAAGTATTCGTGAGAAAAGCGTTCCGATACTGTTGGTGAAAATTGATTTAAACATAGATGCCTGATAATTGGTATAATAATTGCTGATTTCTTGCATATAATAGTATAATAAAAATAAAAATAACGACAAGGGAAACATTTGAGTGAAGAGAATAGATCAGTAGATGAATTTAAACCCTTCGTTGTACGTACAGACAATATAGCAAAAGAGCTTGTCGCAACTGCCTCGAATTATGGTCTAAAAGCTTCTGCACTTGATTTTAATCTTCTCGAAGTACAGACCTTTCTGAGTAAAGATGACAATAAAGACGTAGAAGAAGAAGTCAATGCAGATGAACTTGAGAGTTTAAATGACAAGGCTCTTTTGGTTGATGAAAAGACCCGTATTCGTCAGATGTATGAGATTGAAGTTATCAAGGCAGATAAAGAGAACAGGTTTGCAAACTTAAATATTAGTATAGGTGCCAACCCTTCGATGTCACGTCTTTTCGCTTCGATAAAACCAGGTTCAGTCTTGGAATATAGCAATGATCTAGAAATCGAGCTGCGCAAATTTATAAATAAGAGAAGACTTCGTGCCCATATGTTGGTGGGTTTTTGGGATGGTAAGCTCGCGCAAGAGATCGAAAAGTTTGTAGCTAAGGTCCAGGTCGAAGGCACCTTGAAAGTCGAAGAAAAGATCACCTTTGAAGTAGGCTGTGCATTGGAGCCAATTGATACAATTGATGACAAGATAATTATGCATTTTGAGGCAGCCATAGATGACAACGAGTTGGCAAAGGTAGACCATGCTAAACGCGGTTTTATTCAAGGTGTTGTCAAAGATGAAGTACTTATAGAATATATCAAAGCTAAAAAAGGAGAACCGGGGCGTAATTGCCGTGGTGAATTCTTAGCGGTTAGAGAACCTATAATCTCAAATACTCCTGCTTTTAATGTGACGGAAAAAATAGATATTGTTGAAAACGATGAAAGTATTCAATACAAAGCTAATACCAGTGGCTATATTACGTTTGAAAACAACACGTATGATATCAAGGTCGAAGTGGAAGTCAGTGAGATCAGTTTCAAGACAACAGGTTCGATAGAAGCCGGTGTTGATACAGATGTTTCTATTAATGTAAAAGAATCTGATGCTTTTAAAGATGCTATCGGTGCAGGGATGGAGATTGAAGTCAATGAAATCAATGTAGATGGAAATGTCGGTAATAACGCACGTATTAAGGCGCGTAAGGTAAAGATCGACGGTCAAACACATCAAAGTTCTTATATTGAAGCGGATGAGGTTAAGGTCAATATCCATAAGGGAAAGATTAAAGGTAAAAATGTTCAGATATCACGTTTAGAACAAGGAATTGTCGAAGCTGAAGTTGTTGAGGTTTTTCAAGCGACCGGAGGCAAAATCATAGCCAAAGAAGTAGTGATAGACACGCTTTCATCACATGTGCATATTGTTGCCAGTTCAAAGATAGAAATTAAGCACCTTAAAGGCAGTGAAAATAGCTTCACTATTTCACCTATTCTATATGAAGAAGATAAGGATACACTCAGCGAGAATGAGGAAGAAATTATTTTACAAAAGAGAAAGATAAGAGAACTTGAAGGTGAAATTGAAAAAAAGCAAGCTATATTAAGTGAGAATGAAAGTGCTATTGTTGACTTGAAAAAACGCTTAGCCCATTATAAAAAAAGCGGTGCAAAAATGCCGGGTTCTTTTGTCGTAAAATTTAAAGAATTTCAAAATCTTCAAAAGCATCTCGTGTCTCTACAACAAGAGCTTGAGCAGAATGAGAATAAACTTGATCTTTTCTTGTCGAAAACAAATGCGCTTCAAAGTAATATTTTAGATGCAAAGATCATTAATCATGAAGGATATAAGGGACATAACGAGATACATTTCAAGCTGGTAGAACCCAGTTTACAACTTTACTATGTACCTACTGGTGGGATAAATGAAAAATGTTTTATGCTGAAATATGATGAAGAAACTGATACGTATGAGATTAAAGGAAGTGATGAGATATGATCGTAGGAATAGAAGGAACAATAGAAAAAAAAGACCCCACTGTAGTACATATAAATGTCAACGGATTGATTTATGAAGTTTTTATTTCCGTGAATACCTATCATGCACTTGAAGAGCAAAGTGTTAAACTCCATACTATACAGATCATCAGAGAAGATGCCCACAGTCTTTACGGTTTTTCATCCGAAAATGAAAAGCAGATGTTTGCTCAGCTTATAAAGATTAACGGCGTAGGACCGAAAGTAGGTCTTGCTACCTGCTCAACATTTACACCCAGTAACTTTGCATCTATCGTCCAAAGTAATGATGTGGCTTCTTTAAAAAGAGTTCCAGGTATAGGACCAAAAGCAGCGAGCCGAATCCTTGTAGAACTTAGTAACTTTATTATAGATACCCATAATGAAGCCACTTCTCCATCTTCTGCTGAGGCTGCTATGGCACTTGAAAGTCTTGGGTTTAAGAAAGAACAGATTATGAAGGCTCTCACATCCATACAGGCTACGGATACCGCAGACATAATTAAAGAAGCCCTTAAAAAGTTAAAATAGGACCTTGAAATAGAAATACCATCTTTTTCCTAAAGAAACTTTTTATCGTGTAAAGCCGCTATCACTAGTTTTAAACTTAATTTGCTAGAATAAGCTTTTATTTTAGTACAGGATTTTTTTTGAATTTAGCAATACTTTTCGGCGGTGCCTCATACGAACATGAGATTAGCATTGTCTCTGCCATAACCCTTAAGGATAAGCTCTCATCTTTGGATTTAGAGTTTATTTTTTTAGATCAAGACCATACCTTTTATTATATTGATGCTGCAAAGATGGATGCAAAAACATTTAGCAGCGGTTCATATAAGAAATCACCTGTATTAATTTTGGAGCAGGGCGGGTTTTCACAAAAGACATTTTTTGCTTCTAAGCATGCTTCTTTTGATAGAGTGTTAAATCTTATTCATGGAGCTGATGGGGAAGATGCGACGATAGCTTCTCTTCTTGAGTTTTATCATATAGACTACATTGGACCGCGTAAAGATGCCTCTGTTATGAGCTTTGACAAGTTTATGACTAAAGCTTATGCCAGTGCGTGTGGTGTTGATACTGTTTCATATGAACTTTTATCGGGGCAAAGAAAGAGCACAACGCCTTTTCCTTTCATCATCAAGCCTACACGTTTGGGAAGTTCTATCGGCGTGAGTATCGTCAAGCATGAAGAAGAACTTGATTATGCTTTGGATGTAGCTTATGAATTTGATGACAGATTACTGATAGAACCTTTTATTGAAGGGGTTAAAGAGTTTAATGTAGCCGGATGTATGACAAATGAAGGGTTACAGTTGTCTATCATAGAAGAACCTCAAAAAGAAGAATTTTTGGATTTTGATAAAAAGTATCTTGACTTTTCGCGTTCAGAACAGGTCAACGAAGCAGATATTTCAGATGCATTAAAAAAGTCTTTGTATGAGGCTTTTGAAAAGATATATACTCCTGTTTTTGAAGGTGCTTTGATACGTTGTGACTTTTTTCTTGTGGATGATAAGGTCTTACTTAATGAGATAAATCCAATACCGGGTTCAATGGCTAATTATCTGTTTGAGGACTTTACCAGCTTGATTAAGAATATATCTCTTCCAAAGAAAAAGAACATCAAGATCAATTACACCTATCTTCATTCAATCCGATCCGCAAAAGGAAAAGCGTAAGCATGGCTATTAAAAGTTTTCAACATGATCAACATACTTATAGTATATCTTATGAGATCGTTAACCCTTTAGCCAAACACGATCTAATTGTCTTGCATGGTTGGGGTTCAAATAAAGAGATAATGAAGCAGGCTTTTGAACCATATATGCAGCAGTTTCGTCATATTTATATAGATCTCCCCGGTTTTGGAGGGAGTATTAATCATGCGGTATTAGATACACAAGAATATTCACGTATATTAGAAGTGTTTTTTGAACTCATCGGTGCAAAAAAAGAGATTATAATGGGTCACTCTTTTGGAGGTAAGGTTGCTACACTGCTTCAGCCAAACCTTTTAGTTCTTCTTTCTTCTGCGGGTATCAGACTGCCAAAACCTTTGCAGGTCAAGATGAAGATCAGGCTTACTAAGCTTGCAAATGCGGCCGGACTTTCCAAAATAGGAAAAATGTTTAGAGCTAAAGATGCAAGAGACTTAAATACGGTGATGTATGATACTTTTAAAAAAGTCGTAGATGAAGATTTTACAAGTGAGTTTAAAAACTTTTATAATAAAGCCCTTGTCTGTTGGGGAGAAGACGATACTGCTACACCTCTCATTGCGGGTAAAATAATAGCCGACCTTATACAACATAACCGTTTTACAGTGTATCAAGGTGATCATTATTTTTTTCTAAATAGGGCTAAGTCAATTGCAGCAGAGATTGAAAAGGAATATCTAAAATAATGGATTATGTACAACTCCTTCTATTTGTGACGAATGTTCTTTTTGTACTGAGTTTAGGCTGGTACTTGATTACAAACCTGCAATGGTATAATTATCAGATTGACAGGGTTGTCAGTAAACATCACAAACCTTGGTGGCATCTGTTTTACTTTATCTTCCCTTTTATGATCTATTATGGGATGTACTCCTTGGGTTGGGCTGAGTTCTTCGCTATTTACTTCTATTTTGCAGCACTTCCAGCTCTTTTTGTATGGCATAAACGTTTAGACAAACCGCTTGTTCTGACATGGAGAGTACGTCGTTTTTTAATTCTTCTTGTTTTTTTGACACTGTTTCAAAACTTTTTATGCACTGTCAACGGATCATGCGAAGTTTATGGTGTCTTCATGCCTTTGTTCGTGGCAACTCTGGGGTCCATACTAATAGAAAAATTCCTCTTTTTAGCCTTTATGAAAGAAGCAAAAAGAAAACTTCAGTCTATGCCGGATTTAAAGATCGTCGCTATCACGGGAAGTTATGGCAAGACAAGTATGAAGAATTTTTTGTATCAAATACTCAAATCATATAAAAAGACCTACATGACGCCAAGGTCTGTAAACACATTGGGCGGAATAGTTAAAGATATTAATGTAGACCTTCCGAAGGATACGCAGGTCTATATTTCAGAAGCCGGTGCAAGACAAAAAGGTGATATATATGAGATAGCTCAGCTTCTCAACCATCATATCGCTGTTGTTGGAAAGATCGGACCAGCACACATTGAATATTTTAAATCCTTGGAAAATATTGCGCGAACTAAACTCGAATTAATGCAAAGTGAAAACTTGCAGAAAGCCTTTGTCCATGTGAGCGCAACGCAAGAGAAGCATGATAAAGTAGAGTTCTTTGGAGATGAGATTCAAAACCTTGTGTCCAGTCTAGATGGTTTAAAGTTTACCTTAGCGTTGAATTCACAGGAGGTGGCTTTTGAGACTTCTGTGCTGGGTGCCTTTCAGGCGATGAATATCACAGCAGCCGTCAAGGTAGCTTTATATTTAGGTATGCCTATAGATGAGATACAAAAGGCTGTTAAGAATCTAGATGCGGTTGAACATCGATTGCAACGTATTGATGCAGGTGGTAAAATTATCTTAGACGATGGCTTTAATGGAAATCTTGATGGTATGAAAGAGGGGATTAACTTGTGCTCTCAGCATCAGGGACGAAAAGTTATTGTCACGCCGGGTCTTGTTGAAAGCTCTGAAGAACTTAATCTGGCTTTGATAGAAGAGATCAACAATGTTTTTGACATTGTGATTATTACCGGTGCCTTGAATGCAGAACTTTTTAATAAGCATCTGAAGGTGCAGAAGAAGATAATGCTCAGTGATAAATCAAAACTTACTGATATCTTGTCCCATCATACTGCGAGCGGGGATGTTATCTTGTTTGCCAATGACGCCCCTAACTTTATTTAGTGAAATAATGAAAAGCATAGACCTAGTAACAGAATATATTGCTCGTCTTACTGCACTGATACTTATTGTATTGACTATGCTTGTCGTTTACGATGCCTTAAGTCGTTATCTCTTTCATTCAGGTTCAATAGCCCTGCAAGAACTGGAATGGCACCTGTTTGATTTTGTCATCTTGCTGGGGATAGCGTACGCCTTAAAAGAGGGTGCGCATGTGCGTGTTGATATTTTTTATGGTAATTTCCAAGTAAAGACCAAGGCTTTTGTCGATCTGTTCTCTCAATTTTTTTTGATACTACCTTTTTCACTTCTTATCATATATATGGGTTTTGATTTTGTTTTACAGAGTTTTGTTCAAAATGAGGGTTCATGTGATCCCGGCGGCCTGCCTTATCGCTTTATTGTAAAAAGTCTTATGCTGTTGAGTTTTGCTTTATTGATACTGCAATCTCTCAGCGAGATTATTAAACGCATTAAAGAACTTCGTTCATGATGGCTTTTGTTATGTTCTTTATTGCCCTTATATTGTTGATGATGGGCTTCGAGGTTGCTTTCGTCTTTGGATCAGTTGCCTTGTTTTTTGCTTTTTTCTCTCCTGAACTTGGTCTTGAAGTCTTTCACTTTCTTCCTTTCAGGATCTATGGAATAATGAGTAACTTTACGCTTATGGCTGTGCCTTTGTTTATCTTTATGGGCTTGGTCTTAGAAAAGAGTCGAATGGCTGAGGATCTTCTTGTTTCGATGAGCCGACTTTTCGGATCACTTCGCGGCGGCTTGGCAATCTCTGTTGTCTTGGTCGGTGCTATCTTGGCAGCTTCAACAGGTATCGTGAGTGCTTCGGTCGTGATGATGTCTGTTATCGCTTTGCCATTGATGCTTAAACATGGGTATTGTGCCTCATTGTCATCGGGTACGATTGCAGCATCAGGGACCTTAGGTCAAATTATTCCTCCTTCTATCATACTCATTATCTTGGGTGATGTGATGAGCATAAGTGTAGGAGATCTTTTTAAGGGTGCGGTATTGCCGGGCCTCTTACTTGTAGGCTTGTATATACTGTATATCTTTTTTTATGCACTTGTTAAAAAAGAGGTGGCACCGGCAATGAAAGGTGAAAAAGTGAGTGTGTTGACTACCTTGAATGCTATCTTACCGCCTCTTTTCCTGATCTTTATTGTTTTGGGCTCTATCTTCGCCGGGATTGCATCACCGACAGAATCAGCAGCTTTTGGCGTATTGGGTGCTGTTGTGTTGTCTGTGTATAAAAAAAGCTTTTCACTTGAGATAATCAAATATTCCAGTATGCAGACCGTCAAACTTTCCGGAATGATCTTTATGATCCTGATCGGAGCAACGGCTTTTAGTTTAGTCTTTAATGAGCTTGGAGGTTCTGATATAATCTTGGAATTCTTTTCAAATGATATTGCTGATCCATGGATTTTTATTGCCTTTGCTATGCTTGTTATCTTCGTATTGGGACTGTTTATTGATTTTATAGAAATATCCTTTATCGTTGTACCTATTATGGTACCGATACTCAGTGAGTTGGGCATAGACCCTGTCTGGTTTGCGATCTTGGTTGCTATGAATTTACAAGCTTCTTTTATTACTCCACCCTTTGGTCTTTCGCTTTTCTTTTTAAAAGGAGCAGCTAAGGATATGGTCACTACCTTGGAAATATACAGGGGGATTATTCCTTTTATTGCCTTGCAACTCCTTGCCTTGGCACTCGTTATACTCTTTCCTGACTTAGTCTTTGCCTTTTTGTAAGCTTTATGGCTTTTTAAAGATAGGATACAATTAGGTATGGAAAATATATTATATGCCCCTTGGCGGGATGAATACATAAAAGATAAAAAGATAGATGGATGTGTGTTTTGTCATATATCTACGAATGAAGAGATCGACACCTCCTTACATGTGCTCTATAGAGATGAACACTGCTTTATTGTGATGAACCGTTACCCCTATACACCGGGTCACTTCATGATAATTCCTCACAGACATACGGATGCATTGGAAGATCTAGACCCTCAGGTATGGATACATATGACTGGCTTGGCTCAAAAGGGTGTCAGGCTTTTAAAAGAAGGCTTTAACGCCCATGGCGTAAACCTGGGTATGAACTTGGGCAAAGCAGGTGGAGCAGGAATAGCTGAACATATTCACCTACATGTAGTACCGCGCTGGGAAAGAGACACAAATTTCATTACTGCTATCGGGCATACCCGAGTATATTCAACTGATTTTGAAACTATTTATAAGAGTATACTTAATCTTATTCCGCAGTATTTAGCATAAAAATTATTATGATATAGTTTCACGAATATTTTAAATACCGGGTAAAGCTAAAAAAACATACCCGAGTTGTTTAGATGATAATATCTTAGAGAATATAAAGGCCTGTAATGAGTATGTCTGTTTTACTTGAGTTTTCAATGTTTCCAACGAGTCCTGATGGAAGAGAAGGTGCTGGCGTATCCGGTTACGTTAGCAAAGTTATTGATATGATAGATAAAAGTGGTGTCGCTTATCAGTTGACACCTATGGGGACAATAATTGAGTGTTCTTCAATGAAAGAGGCCCTTAATGTCATTGAGCAAGCCTATGAATGCCTTAGCTCCTGTGAACGGGTCTATTCTTCATTGAAGTTTGATATCCGCCATGGCAAAACGAATCGCTTAAAGTCAAAAATTGACTCAGTGCAAAAAGTTTTAGGCAGAGAGGTGAGTCACTAGCCTCTGCCTTCTTACTTTAAATTTCTTTCTTCTTCATATCATTTTTTTGACAACATTACAATTCTACTCAACTTTTATTAATTAACATTAAGTATTATAAAATATTATTATATATTCATATTTCAATATGCTATAATATGTTAAATTAAATTACTATATGGGAAATATAATGAGAAATGAAATAACTTATGAACAGATCCACCCCTTGGTTCAGTATGTTGAGATAGCATCAGATATGGTTCAATGTCATTTTCACTGTCCTGTTAAATCAAAAAAAATAGTCGCAATCACGCGTTTGTCGATGTTTAGTAAAAAACCCGAACACAAAGTAAACAGTGCGATAGGACGATTCAAATGCTCAGCACTTTTTGGATTTAAGAAATATTTTGGACAATATGAAGAACCCGAAGAAATTGAAAATATGGAAGAACATAAAGAAAGTGCAATCGTGCATGCCTTTGGTAAAATATCAGAACGTTTTATTTGGAGTGATGAACATAAACATTTTGTGTATCGTTTTTAAAATATAGTGATCATCTTGGAGGAAGCTTGTCTCCTTGTAAATGCGAGGAGACTATATAGTTCTAGTGAACACTATTATCACCAAGAGAGCTCATTTCGGTAGCAACTCCATAGTTTAAAAAGAGCATAAAGGCTATAGAAACAGCGACTATTTTAATGTCAGATTCACCTATCAAAGCCCATACCATACAAAAAATAAGAGCTACCGCAGCAATTGAAAACCTTTCTTTGTTATTATATTTTTCATTATGTGCCATTGTTTATCCTTTTGATTAATTATAATCACCGTATCATATAGTGAAGATTAAATATTAGATATAATAATCGGATGAATAAAAATAAAATACGGGCACTGGCAATATTTGCCATTATTCTCATAATGTTTGTAGTTATAGTTGTCTATGCGGTAACAAACTCTGCTTTCAATTTTAAGGGAAATACGCTTAAGCAAAAACAAAAAGTTGGTATGGGGTATGTACGTACAGGACGTGTTGAATATAAGGCAAAAGATGTCTTTTTCTTGGGTGACTTTACAACAAATATGGCGACACATGACAGAGCAGGGAAGTTTGTGCGGGTTGAAGTACGTTTAAAGATGAGTGATACCGATCTTGCGGATGAACTTCAGGACAAAAATATAGTCCTTCGTGACGCAGTCATTGAAAGTATGAGTTTGAAGCGTTTTTCAGAAGTTTCAACAGAAAAAGGCAAGATGGTTTTAAAAGAAGATATTAAAACAAGACTTAATGGGATACTTAAAGACGGAGAGGTTGAAGAGGTCTACTTTACGAAGTTTATTATTCAATAAAGTCGAGAGCGGAGTCTCGACGCATAGGTGATTTTAACTCAGACTTGGTATGTTAATAAAAACTGTATATAAAGAGAGACTTACCATACACACAAAGCTTAGTACAATTGGAACGGGAACACGTGTTAACGTTATATAAGCGAAGTTGAATATTGCCAGCAAGAAAATAGGCATGATGAACATAGGTGCAAAATAAGCTGAGGCCAACAAAGCAGATATCCACAATACTGTTGTGTAAAACTTTACCTTTTTAGATGTAGATTTTATATACGTCATGCAACAACTCCAAATTAAATTTAACGGATATTACCATATTGTTTATGTTATTGGAACTAAAACATATTATATTTACTTATTAATCAGGTGAAAGTGTTACATAAATAAATACTATATTACTAAGGTGTATTATATCAATCAAATATCACAGGGAAATACAATTAACTTGGGGTCATAGCAAATATAAAATAATTGGCTATAATCTTATTATAAGTAGGCCGTTTTATATATACGCCTCATCAATTTAAAGTAGAGAATTTTATGAACCCAATACAACGTGTAAAAGAAGCAATAGACGAGATTAAAAAAGGTAATATGGTCATCATGATGGATGACGAGGACAGAGAAAATGAAGGTGATCTTGTTTACGCTTCAACTTTCTCGACTCCAGAACATGTTAATTTTATGGCGACACATGCAAAAGGTCTTATCTGTGTAGCGATCTCAAATGATATCGCCGCGAGACTTAGTCTAAACCCAATGGTAAGTTCAAACACCTCTATGCATGAAACAGCTTTTACCGTCTCTGTAGATGCGACCGAAGCAGTAACCGGGATTTCCGCAGCAGAAAGGGATATGACAATTAAGATACTTGCCAATCCATTGAGTCGCCCTAGTGAACTTGTTAAACCGGGGCATATTTTTCCACTGATCGCAAAAGAGGGCGGTACATTGATTCGTACAGGACATACTGAAGGCTCTGTTGACCTATGCCGTCTCGCTGGCCTTGCTGAGTCATCTGTTATTTGTGAGATTATGAAAGAAGATGGAACAATGGCCCGTAGAGATGACCTTGAGGTCTTCGCTAAGCAGCACAATCAGAAGATAGTATATATTTCAGATATTGTTGAATACAGGCTTGCTAATGAAAGTTTGATTAAACATACGACTGAATATGAAGATACTTTTTTTGGCGTAAAAGTAAAAAAATATACTTTTACGGACCACGAGAATCTTGAGCATACTGCTATTGTCTTTCATAATGCAGGGGAGACTTCTAACGTAAAGGTGCATAATATTATCACTGATTTGGAACTTCTGTCAAACTCGGAAAAGTATGAACAGCTTATTGATTCTATAAACTATTTGAAGCTAAATAGTGGTGTTTTAGTCTTTATCAATCATCCTATCCACCACAATACTGCTATGAAAGAGTATGGCATTGGGGCACAGATACTTAAAAGTCTTGGCATTAAGCACATGCGCTTGCTTACAAGTGCGAAGAAGACGGATTTTGTAGGTTTATCCGGATTTGGACTGGAAGTCGCTGAAGTAATCAATCCAAAAGCTTGACTTTAAATATCACTATATTGATATATTTCAGGTGCTTATTAGTGACAATCGCATCTTTATTTATCGTAAACTATAATTAATAGAACATTTATTTACTTTTTTGTTATATGCTTAAGGTATAAAGAACTTGTTGTACTGAAACTAACAAGACTAGAAATGCCGATTTCAAGGGAATGATATGTCAGATTTACCAGAGTGTCTGCAACCCGCTGTAGAGCAGCTTCAGAAGTATGAGACGCACATTGATGTCTTAGAGAGTAAGAATAAAAATTTGGATGAGGACATTCAAGCACTTAGTGCTGAGAAGAGTAACCTCCAAAAAAAGATAGAAGAGGATACTAAGGCACATACTTTACTCATAGAAAACTATGAAAAAGAGAAGTTAACCCTGCGTGAACTTAATGTCGTCGTTAGTGATCAACTGCGTGAAAAAGTAGAAGAACTCAATAGTCTGCATTCATCAAAATCTGAGCTTGAAGCTGAAAATGGACATTTTAAAAACCTTAACAATGAACTAACAGAACAAAATACTAGGGTAAGTTCGGAGAGTCTTCGTGTTAATGCAGGGCAAGAAGCATTGTCGTATGAAACGAGTAAGCTAAACGAAGAGCTGTCAGCTCTGCGAAGTGAAAACGCGTCCTTGAAAGAAGAAAATTCTGCCTTAACACTTGTAAACAGTGCTATGCATCAGCGCCAAGAACAGGCCTCTGCCGGCGGGGCAGAAGCAGATGCGAATAAGGTAAAACTGATGTCTGAGGTTGAAGCGCTCCAGCGTGAGATAAACGCTTATAAGTCTGACAACAGTGACCTTGCCTTCTTGCAGAGTGAAAATGCACGTCTTGTTCAAAGGCATGGTGAGATCACCCAAGAAAAGATGCAGGCTTCAGCAAAAATGCACAGTGCACAAAAAGAGCTTTTGGAAACAAGTGAAAAACTTGCGAATACGCTCAAGTCATTAGAACAACTTGAATTTGAGTATCAAGGGCTCCAAAACCTTCATAAAAATCTGACCAATGAACGAAATTCCTTGATCGAAGATAATAGTGCTTTGGTAAATGAAAAGGCAAAATTACAGGAAAAAAGTGAGCATTTGGGTGAGATGATGCAGCGGGTGGCAGCTGAAAAAGAGGTGGTGATCCAAGAACTTAATCAAGAGCATATCAAAGCTGATGCATTGACAGAAGAGGTCAATTACTTGCGTTTAAAAAGTAGAACCCTTTCTGAAGATATCAAAGGTCTGAAAGAAGGTGCAAGTGAGACTCCTAGGGGTCTTAGTTTTGAACCACAAGTGCAAGCGCTAGAAATTGATATGCCTGAAGAAGATACTGTTGCATCTAGTGATAGTGATATTGAAATCGTGACACCGTCTAAGGACACTGGACCTCATTTTCCCGGCGCCTTTCATAATGACGAGATCAAATAAAAATATTTTTAAATTTCTAAAGTGACCCATAAAACTTTAGAGATTGTTCTAAATATCTTCGCAAGTTTTTTTTAGCTATCCTTTCATCAATTAAATCCAGGAAGTAGACCACATATGTCAAACCACAAAATTATTATTTTAGATACCGAAACAACAGGTGTTCTTGAAGAAGACCGCATTATACAGCTTAGTTACCTTGTGACAGATGCCAATGGAAAGATAGAAGAGGTCCATAATGAGTTCTGTTCAGCGCCTTTACCTATCAAGTTTGATGCGATGGCGATTCACCATATCACGCCTGAAGCATTAGAGGGTAAACCCTCTTGTACACAACTTGCCGGTTTCGCGCGTTTGAATGAACTTAATACACCCGATAATATTATCATCATCCAAAGCGCCGAATTTGATTTGGGAATGCTTGCTAAAGAAGGTTTTACTTCAGTAATGAAACTGGTTGATACTTTTAGAATACACCGATATTTTTATCATGAAGAGCCCCATGGTTTGCAGTATAACCGTTATGCTTTGGGCCTTTATAAAAAAGAAGCAGCGCAGATGGAAGAACTTGGAGTTCAAATTGCAGCACATGATGCCTTGGGTGATGTGATTGTCTTGAAAAACTTTTATGACTACCTTTTAAGTGAGCATGATGAGGCAAAGATGATAGAGATGTGCTCAAAACCAATTTTGATGGAAATCATGCCTTTTGGAAAACATAAGGGCAAGCGTATAGAAGAAGTTGCAGTAAGTGAAAGACGTAGTCTCTCGTACATGCTTGAAACCTTTGACCTTGACCAAGACCTTCAATACAGTTTTCAGTATTATTATGAATTGATGAAAGACAAGGCTTCTTTGATGATTAGTTTTGGAAAATATAAAGGAAAACTACCTGCGGATATTATTAATGAAGACCGCTCATATTTGGAATGGATGCATAATAAGGCAGAAAATATAGCGGTAGAGCTAAAGGCCGAGATTAAACGTGTCCTTGATGAGCATACGCCACAGTCTTAGTCAATTATGTCTAGCATCGCCAACAATGTAAAGTGTAGATAGGCATAAAAAAGAAACGATAGCTTTTGATATAATTGCCTTATGAAAAAAATATATACTATTAATAATAAAACGTATTCAGAAAGTGAAGCACTAGACTTAGTGAAAGATCCATCTGCTACCAGTGAATTGTTGGATACATTAGCAAGAGATCAAGAGTATGATGAGTATAATAAAATATTTATTGCACGACATCCAAATACACATTCTAAAACTTTAGTATATTTATTAAAGTATGATGGTGTAGAACTAATGGGTGCAATCGCAGAACATGCTAACACTTCACCAGAGATTTTAGAACTCATGGTACGAAGCAGTGATAAACTGTACACCTTGTATAAATTGGCTCAAAACCCAAATACACCTGCAGAAGCCTTGGATGAGTTGTGTGAAGAATCAGATAGTGAACATATTAAATTAGCGATAGCTCAAAATCCAAGTACGTCAAAATCAACCTTAAAGAATCTGTTCGAGGAAGATGAGTTTATACGTATTGAGGCACAAAAAAATTACAACTATCAAGAAGTCTTAGAAAGATAAAGATCTAATTGAAACAAGATTTTGCACAAGATTTGTGCCTGTTTATTCCTCATTTGTTTTAGTTGATGTTACCGTCTTTTGAAAATAAGCCAAACCGACAAACATGATAGTCGTCCCTATAAGTAAATAAAATGCTGAAAGCATATTTTGGTAATCATCTAAAACGATTTTAAAAACAACCATTAGAGTCTCTATAGAGAGTGCGATAATGATAGAGACAAGAAATTTTCCTAACATCTTAAATTCTCTGTTCTCCTCTTTATGAAAAGATTTAAATAGCACCTCATGCTCTATGATCTGACGAGAGAGGTCAAACATAGCAAGTCCAATTGTTACAGCAACGATAGACTTAAAGACATCATGTAAAAAGTTATTTACAGACAGAGAAAACATCAGAGTAAACAAGACATAAGCACCATAACCAATCAGTGAAAGTGATATAAAACCAAGAATACTTGCTCCAAATATATAGACAAGTTTAATTGCTTTTTCGTGAATACTGTTATACTCAATAAGCTTAAGTTCCTCAAAAAGAAGTATCATATTTATGTCGATGACATAGTAACCGTCTCCAATCCTATGGACAACTGAGATACTTGGATTTCCTGATGTATGGTGGATATAGGGACTTGAAATAAAGACATCATTATCCTTTAGATCAATATTGCTAAAATATTGGCTTTTATCACTATTAATACTTCCCGCCACACTCTTGTTTTTATGTATAGAAGGGCTGTTTTGTTTATAATTACTATCTACTGAGTACATTAACTCAATATACTTATACTTTTTAAAAATACTTTTTGAGTGTGATAAGAGATCTTGAGGCAGAGAACTCATTATTCCTCTGATATGACTCACTATATAGGCATGGTCTTTTTTGTAAATTTGTATAATTTTTTTCATTTTTTACCCGCTACTTTTAATAAATATCTTCTAACAATAACATATTTCACATTCTACTAAGTTAATGTAGTCTCACTATACTGTCAGTAGAGTCAAGACAATTTTTCAAGGGATTGTCCTCACACCGCTGTTTAAGCATTTTCTTGTATTTTTTTTGCGATATATATTAAAAAAAAGGAGCGTAAAGTGAGTATTTACGACTGTAATTACATCGCAATTATAAAGGGTGCAGATAGTAATCTAATCGAGGCTTCGGCTTATAAGGTTGAGAAATACAAGTATCTCTCATCGAGTCTTTTTCGACTTTATGACGAGTAGCTGTTTTGTTGTACTATAATTGCGTGCAATTGGAAGATTCTCTCTAGTGAGGATACTTAATATATTATTCTGAGATTAATAACACTGATCATCGACATTTCCACAAATAGTTGTTCCATCTATCCATATTGCACCTTCGAAGATAGTAGAATTCAAGCTGACTCCTACCAAAGTTGTACCGGTTAAATTCGCGTCATGTAGATCTGCACCGTGTAAACTTACATTTGTGAAGTTTGTATAGGATAGGTCTGACCAAAATAAATCGGCACCATTAAAAATAGATCCACTGAGATTTGAATGACTTAGATTGGCTTGACCCATATCGACATTGCTAAAGTCCATATTTATTAAAGATTGGTTACTTAGATTAACACCCTCCATAATTACATTTGTAAATTGAGCTTTGATGAGATCAGGCTCATGCAAATCACTACCTGTCAGGTTGGCACTTAAGAGATTGGCATTACTCAGGCTTGCTCTGGTGATTGACGTATTGTAATAGGTGCCATATGAACAACCTGAAAAATATTGACAAGGTGCAGTACATACGGGCATAAACTGTAGGTATCCGACAACACCCCATTGGTTATAAGTGCATTGAGTTGATTTGGTTATTGTAGATAAATTAACATTTTGCAAACTTGCGTAACTCAGGTTTGCATCGGTTAGGTTTGCTCCAGCTAAATTAGAATTGTCAAGATTTGCATAACTTAAATCACAGGATTCGCAACTGTCGGAAGCTTTAAGTTTTTTTTCTAGGGAAGCATTACCATAAGAAAGTGCTCTATTTTGTGTTGCAGCCGTGATACTGTCAAATTTTACAAATAAAGTTTTCATGTCACTGCTTAAATTATCATGCACAACCGTCAGTAAATACTCCTTGTCTGCTTCAAGTGTAAAAAGGGCAGAAAGAGTACCTTTTGTAGCTGATGCAATTACACCATGGTTATCTGCAATATAAATAGATTTCACAGGAATGTTACTGTTACTTTCAACTTCAAGCAATGTCGTAATTGATGTGGTGAACTTAAAGGGGATCTGATCAATACCAGAGATATAGGTGTCAGTTTGTGTTGTCCCGACATCACTCTCTAAATTGATAACAACAATATGATTCTCCGTTGCTCTTAGGGTATTGTCTTCGACAAAATTACTCTCGGTAAGTGCTGTAACCGGAGGTGTACCGGATGCCGTGTAGTCTGTGGATGATGAGCCACATCCTGTGTAGAATATAATCGCAGTAAGTGTACAGAATAGGGAAGATAAATGCATAGTTGTCCTTGAGTAAAAATCATATTGTATCATATTCCTTTAAGATATAATAGACTGTAATTTTTGTTGAAGTGATTGGAGTTTTGAATACTTTGTGGAACACGGAAAGCTTATAATCGCTAAGTATGTTTCAAAAATTAGACCTTAAGTATCTTCATTAAACATCTATCATATGACACTACTATGATATTTTTTTATTGTACTTGTAAAAGTAAATAAATAATTATTATATAATACAAGCTATAGAAAGGGGTGTTATGTTGCAGTTTTTACAATTTTCTTTTACCAAAGAAAACACTCTTATGTTTATGAGGAACTTTTTCTTGTTTTTCTTTGGAATGGCTATAATCTATAGCTTCTACCTCTATGAAGAATATCAATTTGTATTGCATGAACAAGATACGGAGATACAGAGTGATTTGAAAGCTCAAGTGAAAATCCTAGACAATACCTTTGCTCTACTAAAGATGAACCTGAATTATCTTGCTCAAAATGAACACACTGATACAGAACATATTTCTATTGATGAAATAAAACAGCACTTTTTGACTTTTGCAGATAGCTACAAATATTTTCAACAAATCCGCTGGCTTGATTTAAATGGAAGAGAACTCGTAAGAGTGGATAAGCGAGACAATAAAGCCTTTATAAATGAAAATCTCCAAGATAAATCAAAAAGGTATTATTATCTTGAATCAAGAAACCTAAAAGAGAAAGAGATCTATCTTTCACCACTGGATCTAAATGTAGAACATGGGATGATCGAAGAGCCTCATAGACCAGTTATACGACTTGTACAGCCTTTGTTTATTAATAAAAAGAAAGCGGGATATATAATTGTAAACTATTGTGTTAAAGCAATGTTCTCCTCTCTTAAGGAACAAAAGAAGAACGTAAACACTTACATGCTCAACAAAGATGGCGATTACCTACTTGCTCCAGATGAAAATTTAGCTTTTTCATTTATGTATGGCAAGAGTAAGGATAACTTTAATAAAAAGTATAAAAAGATATGGGATGAAATGCTTACGAAAAGCAAGGGTGTAATCATCAACAAGGATTCAACATATCACTACACATCCTATGATCCCGTTGAAACAGTAAGCCCAAATAGAAGTGTAAAAAGTAAAAGAACATGGTACCTTGTTCATAAATACGATCAACAGTTTATCTTTGAAAAATTCTATGAAAGACTTCATTTTTCTTTTCATATAGCATTGCCGATCATACTGATAACTTTATTCTCTCACATATTTACAGTTCTAAGAATAAGAGATATAGAACAGCAGAAGAAGATTATTAAGTCCCAAAAAAAAGCGATACATGCTTCACAGGTGAAATCTGAATTTTTAGCTAACATGAGCCATGAGATAAGAACGCCAATGACAGGTCTTTTAGGTTTTATAGATCAACTTAGCAAGACTGAGACAGATCCTAAAAGAGTTGAGAAGTTTAAAACTGCAAGGGCTTCAGGTGAGACACTACTTGATATTATAAACGATATCCTCGACTTTTCTAAAATTGAAAGTGGAAAACTCACTATCGAGTCTTATCCATTCAATATAAAAGAACTATTTAATAACACCTCTAAAATATTTATACAAATAGCAAGTAGTAAAAATATCAATGTAATCCATACGATGGGTGAAAACATACCGAGTGCTGTTTTAGGGGATGAGATACGATTAAAACAGGTGTTGTTCAATTTGCTAAGTAATGCTATCAAGTTTACAAATAATGGTGGAACTGTAACTATGCACATGCATTATAATGAAGAGTCAAGTACGTTATATTTCTCTATTATGGATACTGGGGTTGGTATAGCAAAAGATAATTTCGATAAAATTTTTCAAGCTTTTTCCCAAGAGGATATCTCCACTACAAGAAAGTTTGGTGGAACAGGTCTGGGCTTAAGCATTTCGTCTCGTTTGGTCTCTTTGATGGGTGGAGAGTTAAAAGTTGAGAGTAAGGTTGGTCAAGGAAGTAAGTTTTACTTTGAACTCCCTATTGCAATATCTTCAGAATCAATTAACAGTGATGATATAAGTACAGAAGAGACCCAAGAGAGTGATACAATAGATCAGATAAAAGCTCATGTACTTGTCGTAGAGGACAATAAAACAAATCAAATGTTGATGAGCATGATACTTGATGACCTTGGCGTCACGTATGATATTACAAATGATGGGGCAGAAGGTGTATTTAAAACAAAACTCAATTCATATGACATTATCTTAATGGATGAAAATATGCCAATTATGAATGGTATAGAAGCTACAAAAACTATCCGTGAAAATGAAGAAGAAACTCAAACACATATTCCGATAATAGCTGTTACAGCTAATGCGCTTACAGGAGATAAAGAAAAGTTTATAGAAGCTGGTATGGATGACTATCTCTCTAAGCCTTATACGGAAGAGGATATTGCTAAGGTGTTAAGAAAGTATTTGGCTTAAATTCCATAACTTGTAAATCTTTAGAAAATTTATTAGGTATTTGATTGTAATATTTTTGCAATGCATGATAAGCTGTTTATTCAATTATATTTAGCTCCTTGCAAAAATTTGCTATCGAAAATTTTTAATATAGTTTCATAGCAAGTGATTTTCAACTATCTGGCTATAATTTTTTCTTTTGGAATTATTAAATCTACTGTGAAAGTATGTATATAATGTAAAACTACATCAATAAATATATCTTCAACTTCTTTTGTACAAACATTCTTCTTTGAAGAAACGATCTCATTAAGCCTAGTTTTAAGTACAATTACGTAATTAGTTACAAGAGGTAGCTTTCAGTTTCCAACATTTTAGTGACCGCAAAAAATGAAATGGCTTGAAAATGCTGTAAATAAAGGGGTTTATCATGAAGATACGGGTTTATTATGAAGATACTGATGTGGGCGGTATCGTATATCATGCAAATTATCTGAAGTTTTGCGAGCGTGCCCGTAGTGAATATTTCTTTCAATCGGGTAGTTCACCACAGCTGGAAGGCGGAGAATTTGTTGTCGTCAGTCTTGAGGCAAAATTTAAAGCTTCGGCAAAACTGGGGGATACTTTGGAGATAAAAACTGAGGTCTTGAACTTAAAAGGAAGTTCATTTACTTTAAATCAATCCGTTTATAAAGACAATATAATACTATTTAATATGAATGTAAGGCTCGGGTTTATGAAATTAGGGAAAGTGGGGCGTATGAGTACTCAGGCACAGATTTATCTCAGAGAACTCTTTTCAAAAGGGCTTAGTGATAATTTGGTCTGATAAGATGACTGTTTTTTCTTCTTTCTGTTTGAAAGTAACATTGAAGGGGAAAAACAAAGCTGTCAGGATAGTTTGCCTTTTCTTTTAGAGCAGTTCTCAACTCAGTAAAATAAGCGATACCCTCACTGTACTCAAAATTATTACCCAAAGAATCAAAACTAATAAAAGTTTTTTTAAGTGCAAAAGCCACATTTTTACTACTGTGCATATCTTCACCTTTATTTGTTTTTCTAATGCAAATATAACAAAAACATATCACAAATTTATTTCAATGGCCTTTGATGTAGAAAATGTAGGGGTGTTACAAAAGAGAATTAAAGCTCTTCTGTGGGAAAATCTTCAGCTGCTTCTTCAGTAACTTCTTCGATGACTTCAACCGTCACAAAACGTGAATAGGTCGGTTTAACAATGGATATCGGGTACTCGATCTGATTTGCAATCATCTCTTGAGGGTATTCCCTTAATGCAGAGGTGATCATATGGTAGAAATAGTCAGCTCCGATAGTTGTGGCATAATTTATCCAGTCGTATACGATGTTGTTTTGAAGCAGAGCATTTGACTCGATCATTATATTGTTATGATAGTTAATCGAATTGGCGATAAGCATTTTTTCACGGTCTTTGGGCTGAGTCAAGAGCAAAAGTTCAGGGTTATAGTTGATCTGAGTGGAAAGAACATTTGAAACATTAACATCATAAAGGGTCAATTGTGACATTACCATAGCACTTTTGACAACGGGTGTATTTAAAAGAAATGAACTCTCTTGAATCTTTGCATTTTCATCTAACTGCAATTCTAGGTTAGAAGTACGTTTTGCAATAGGAAATGAATTAAACTTAGGCGTAGCCGAATAAGTAAGGTTCTGCTCATTCATCTCTTCTTGTGTAAGTGCAATTCCGTCTTCATCCTTGAAAATGATACGATTTCTTGTAATGTTCTGATCAAAAGCAAAGGTATACTCTTCTTTTGTTAATTGAGTCAACTTCTTTCCAAGAGTGTTCTTATCATAGAAAACGGTGAGGGGAGTGCTTGCATAAGGCATTAGGCTTTCGATCTGTTTCTTATAGTTGATGCCGCCATAATAAATGTAGTCAGTTGAGATATTCATATCGCTCTTATGAATGGTAGGAAAATATATGTGCATCGGAAGATCTAAAGAGGCGACATTATGGGCACCTTTTTGTGTCAAGGGTGCGATAACATAATGGAAGTCATCTTCTTCGATCTTTTTTAAGACCTTTTCCAGTTCTTCCAGTTCTTCTGATTCTGCATGATAGGTCTTCAGTTCAAAGGCTCTGTTTTTTGTTAGATAGTAGGCAAAAGCAGCATTAGTTGTCGAATAGGCATAGCGGCCAATAACTTTATAGGGGAGTAACATAGCAATTTTTAGTTCGGTGTATTGGCGTATGCGTTCTACATTAAACAGGGCTGTTTTGATTAGAAGAATATCATTCAGTACAGGATCGTCTATTTTATTGTCAGCATGGGCCAGAAAACTGAAAAACCGTTCTTCCTCTATGAGTTGATATAAGCAGGCATCATCACATTCATTCGCATCCGTATTCAGAACATAGGTCTTAGGAAGAGGTATGGCAGATACGAGAAAACTCTGTGCCTGTAAAAATACAAAGCCTAGGCTGAGAAGAAAAAGAAATTTCATTTATAATAATCCTTTGATATTGATAAGGTCGTCCATTGTACACTTTTTTAGTGAAGGGTTTCGTAACAGATGTGAAGGATGGTATATAGGTATCAATATTTTTTTATCGTAGGGTATCTTCTGTCCACGAACATTTTCAAAACTACTGGCATCTTTAATAAGACTGGTATAGGCAAGCTCACCCAGTGTTATGATTATTTTTGGGTTTACAAGTTCGATTTGCTTGAGTAAATAAGGTTTACAGCTGGAGAGTTCAGAGTCTAAGATAGTATGATGATGTGAGGGTTTACATTTAAGCGCATGGGTCAGATAAATGTCATTAATACTCAGACCCAGAACATTCTCTATCATTTTTTGCAAGGAAGAACCTGATCGGCCTGAAAAACTGTCAGCACTCTCATCTTCAACCATAGAGGGGGACCCATCTATGATCATCACATTCGCGTTATGATTTCCAAAACCACTTAAGACGCGCTGTCTGTGTTTACTTAGATCGCAAAGATGGCAAGACTGCATCTGTGCGTGAAGTGTTGCGAGGTCAGAAGGGAGTCTAAGGTCAACTTCTTGGATATTGCTATTGGCAGACACAGGGTCCATATAGGAGAAACCAAGGGCTTTGTAGCGATAAAGTGATTTTAATAAGACAAGGTTTTGATAAGACTTCAAGCACGTTCCTAGAATTGATGAGTAAGTGTATCCAAGGCCGCGTTAAATGGAACTAAATATGCCTTGTTTATTATACTCACTATGCTTATATTCTACACATGAAAGTATATAAAGATGGAATAAGGGGTCGTATAATTGGAAAAAATTATAAGCTAAATAAAAGGGGTGATAAAAGTAGTTGTGAAAATCTTAGCGGGTGACTTAGGGAAAACCCTAAATCACGGAGTGAAGTATTATTGAGCTACTTCAACTTCAACGGGAGTTGATTCCCAGATACCGTGCTTTGTGCAGTAACCATGTTCCCTATTACAGGGGTTTACTCTATTACAGAGTACACAGTTTTCTCTTGATTTATTCCTCTGATGTTACTAATCTGTTACCTATAGATTAAGGAGTAACAATGACTACAACGACGAAGCAGGGTGTTTATACTGAGACACTCTCTAACGGTAGCACAGCATTTTATATCATGTACAGACTTAACGGCAAGCAGTTCAAGCTAAAGCTAGGAACAAATGCTGAAGGATGGACAGTGACTAAGGCTGCTACAGAGCGTAATAAGCGTATTCATACCAACATAGCACCAGTATCAAAGAAAGAGCGTGTTAGCCTTAATACTGCTGCTGGTAAGTATCTCTCATATATCTCACATAAGTCTGATTATCAGAACACACTGGGAAGGTATAATAATCATATTAAAGCAATACTTGGGGATAAACTTCTACAAGGTATCAAACCTGATGATGTTCATGAGTTAAAGGTAACACTGTCAACTAAGATCTCGGAGAAGACTGGAAGGACCTTAGCCCCAAAAACAGTGGATGACATAATCAATCTTGTACATACAATCTATCGTCACCACAACAAGACAGCCGACCACGTACTAACCTCACCAGCTTCTGATGATAAGGTTGAACGATATCGAACTGATAATTCTAGGTTGAGATTTCTCAGTAAAGACGAAATTAATAAGCTGTATTGGCATATCACTAATCGGAATGACTTCACTCAGAATAGAAATGTTAAGGACAAGACCACTAAAGATATGATGATGTTTACCAAATTATCCCTTACTACAGGAGCAAGACTTAACTCAGTTCTGACAATCAGAGTAAAGGATATTAATTTTGATACTGGAGTAGTGGATATTACCAACCACAAGAGCGACAGGAGGTACAAAGGGTTCATAGGCAATAGATTGCTTGCCGAGATAGAGGAGTGGGTTGTAGGGCTTCATATTAACTCATATGTTATAGGTCGTAATGATAAACCACTACATCGGTCAACAATCAGCAGAAGGCTAAAAATAGTGCTTGACAGAGTGTTTAATGAAGGGGTGACTGACAATAGAGAAAGGGTAGTAGTCCATACCTTTAGACACACCTTTGGATCACAGCTGGCTTTACAGAATACATCTATACAGCAAATAATGAAACTCCTAGATCATACTACCATCGAGCAGAGTTTAGTCTATGCGAAGCTATCTCACGATAGTGGCTTCGATGAAGTTGCTAGGCTTAATATCTTCTGATGAGTATTTTTATGCTGTAGGTGTTTGGAATTTAAGGTTATAGTGATTAGAATGAGCGTAAATATTCTCATGAAGTTATATTGACACACTTTATAAATATACTAAAACCTAGGATAGATAATGGAATTGAAAGACTTTGTTAAACATACTATACTGGACATTGCTGCTGGTATTCAAGAAGCTAATACAGAAGCTATTGCAAGAAATATTAATTTAAAAGCAAATCCGTCTCCAATATATTTTAGAAATAACGGTAATGTAGAATATATGCCTGGCTCAGGTCAATCAGATACTACAAAACAAGTTGAAATGATAAAGTTTGATGTTGCAGTAACTACTTCAGGTACGATAACTGGAGAGGCTGGTGCCGGTATTAATATAGCTGGAATGAGATTAGGTGGTTCAGGTGAAGTATCAGATGAAGAAGAAAATATATCAAGAATCAAATTTGAAGTTCCTGTTCTAATGCCTTCAATAAATTAAATAAAATCATTAGGGAAGCAAAGTCCATTCATATGTTTAGACACTAAATTTAAAACAACTGAGGCTTCTCTCTAACCAACTGAAAAAACTCCCGATAACCAATGATCTTCCTGTACACCACAGCACCAAGTATCAACTTACTAAAGGGATACTTGGTTGCTACAACTTCCACAGCATCATACGGCTCATTAACGCTGTATCGCTTCACTAACTGTCTAACAACTTCTTTATCACCTCGCAGCTGTTCAGAGCTGAAGTAAAACCTACAATGTACAGCATCAAAGTATACGTACTCAGTTGCGATAATACCTGTAGGATGCCAACTAAGTTTATAGTCTGTTCGCCATATCACCTGTAACAGTTGTACTGAAGCTTGTTGTTGGGTATTGGCTTTGAATTGCATAGGAGAAGGGTAACACGTTTAAAGCTAGTGGGCTTAAATTATGACAATCATAGAGAGATAGTGACACTCTCTAGATACTAGACGGAGTTTAGTGTTGAACAATTAAAGGAGGTAATATAGATACTCTAAACCACCCTCTAAGCGTTCCATACAAGGCCATTGTAGCCTTTGTTTAATTAGGGAATACAATGGGACGAAACAAGTCTTTGAAGGCTCTATTACGAAACCTATGCAGCTACCTATAGAAGCCCTAAGTAAGCTCTATTGTTAAACAGATATAATGACTACACTAAACTAACTTATGGACTTACCTCATGGCAGAAGACACATCCAACGAACTTAACATTACTAAAATTGAGTACTCTACAAAATACAACCTTAACTTTAGACCTATCTCTAACGAACAAATCACAACAGTTGAAATATCGCCTACGGGAAGTGGCAAGACATACTTCTACGAAAACTCACCAAACACCATAATGCTCATGCCAACTACAGCTATGGTTCGTCAGAAAAAAGGCATGATTGCACAAGAAAAAGCGAAGGGTGATGAACGATGTAATTGGGATCAACTTGTTGTAGACAAATGTGAGTATATGACTTATGATAAGTTTCATGGGCATTCACTTCGAGAAGACATGCCAGATATAAACATCATTATTGATGAGGCTCATATTATCTTAGCAAGTCGAAGCGAGAGGCACTACGAGCTTCTAAGGAACTTGTTTACAAGGGCGTATGAATACAAAGAGCTAAAATTAATATCTGCAACTTTAAGACCCGAAGTATTAGGAGTATATAACTATAGACCCGAAGTTCTTCAAGTTACTCAATATATCAGCACTAACTTTAATCCAACTATTCAATTTACAAAGAAGCTACCAAAAATCGACACTACAGTTAAGACCTTGTTCTTCATTAACTCTATTGATAAGATGGTACAGGTTAAAGAGTATTACGAAGAAAAGTATGCAGGACTACAGGCCATTCTATTATCTGCGGATGGAGAAATACCTGATACTAAAGAGCTTGATAAATTTGACCTTATACTCTCTACCTGTGTTTTAAAACAAGGGTACAGCATTGAATCTCACATAGACCAAGTAATTATACATAATATGTACAATGCTGTTGGAGCAATGGATATTATTCAATACATGGCTAGGCCAAGAGGTAAGCAACCCAAAGTTTACGTGATTCCTGCTTCAACACATTTTACAAGGAAATCATTAGTATCTCCTACCACAAGTAAAATTACAAATATGCTTAGTTCGGTAGCTAACAAAGGCAACTTGACAGATGAACAATATTTGGCGAATAGTGCTTTAGAATACAATAAGTTTTTAGCAGCATCAAAAACATCAAAAGATGGTTGGAATATTTTAGGTGTAACGCATGTCTATGAAAAGATGATTGAGTATCATGAACTTTATCAAACAGGTGGTAGACAAATGATACCATCTATTAAAAGTATTATCCCTAAGGCCACAGTACTGATTAAAGACCTTGCTATAGGCGAACAACTTTCATTCGTTTCTCTTGAAATTGACTCAGAAATAGGTGAACTTTTAGAGTGCTCATCAAATCTCAAAGATCTATTAGATAATCTTAAAACAGCATATTCCTTAACCATAGATGAACGAACCATAAAAAGACTTAACAGGTATAAGAAAAATATTCCTAAGTGTAATATTGACTTTAAAATGAACAATATCAAGTATTCTTTTACTGATGCTTGTCAGGTGAGGCAAGCATTAGAAGAAAATGTGCGAAGTGCATGTATCCAACATGTTAAGAATACAGTTAGCAATGTCTATACATTAAGAGATAAGGGAGATCAGCGAAATAGACTGGAAATTGGAGAAGAAGTTAAAGTATCAAAACTTAATCGAAAACTTAAATTCATGTTAGAGCACTTTAATGGTGATACATCAAAAATTAAGCTCCTCGGTAAGATGTACTGCTTCTCTATGTATACTGATAAAGGAGAACAAATTACTACTAGAAGTAGTAAAGATATTCATAGTGTCAAAATAACATCGAAGTGGTGTGTACAAGAAGAATGGTTTGAATTGTCAAATACTTTTCTTAAAGTTCCCATCTCAATCAAATGATTTTATATTTTACACACTGTGCGAAATATTTTAATAAATTACTATATAGCCCTATTTTAGGTAGATACAGGAAATAGTAGCTCGTATAGTAAATGTACAATAAAATTTCATATCATCAAGCAAGGTGTGAATACACTACAACCAAACCCAAAGACCAACTAAAAACTAACACCCATTACAACCTAGCTCATCCCAAGTCTACAGCGACGTTAATCGTGGTAGACTAAGCTATCAAGTACAACAATAGACTTCAAGATCTACGCTTATTAATTGTTCAATATAACCTCTTTAGGTTATTCATCTTTTATTCGATCAATCCCATAAATATTTTTTAAAGGCATTCCATCTTCAGTCCATACATATGCAACGTTTCCATCCCCTCTAGTAGCATGAAAAAAAACTCTTCCAATTTTATTACTTGGGAGTTCAACTTTTGTTTTTTTAATATTTTGTGCAAACTCTCGAGCTATCCAAAAACTACAAAAATCAGCTATTTCAAGTAAAAAGTTGGAACCAGGCTGTACAAAACTTGGTTCCAATACAGTTGCTCCTGATGATAGCCAAGTGAATAAGTTAGTATATTGTAACCCTAAAAAAGTTTCACTTGCCCATCCTTCTTTTCTGTCTTTTTGAGTTGCATCTTTTTTAAAATCAAAAATCCATTTTACACTTTTATCTTGATTTCTCATTTGCTGAAGACTTGATAATAATGATTGAGAAAATATATTTTCTTTTTGGTATTTTAGATTTTTTCTACGCTCATTGATACGTTTAGGTAATATAAGGGCTCCAGAAAAATTAAATATAACTAGTTCTGGTTGATTGTCTCTAATGATTTTTGCAAACTCATTTGCATATTCTATCTTTTTTGATTTACTTAAAGCGAACCTGTTTTTATTCTTTTTACTAGGACTCCAAATTTCTTTAAAGTGATGTGTCCAATTTTCTGGATTTTCATTTGGTACAATTGATTTTTTCAGTTCATGTATCTTTTGTTTTAGAACATCTTGTTTTGAATTGTGACAAGCAACTAAGGTAATACAAAAAAAACTTAAGTCATCATTTGAGTATTTATTCTCATCCTTTTTAATTATACGTTCAGCTTCATCGCCATACAAACTCCATGTTGCTTCATTTGGTAATATAGGAATTTTATAATCGAAGTTTTGTGTACATTCTTCGTTTAAACAATCTATTTTTATACTTACTGGAACCCAGTGGCCTTCAGAATTATTTGGAGATACAGGCTGGGAAGGAAATTCTTTTTTTGAAATCCAAGAGGCTTTGGACATATGTTTACAATCTGGACATTCAAATTCTAAATTTAGCAATTCTGCAGGGACAAGATCAATATTGAGTCTATAAGGTTGTTTTCTAATATCTCGCATACTCTAAACTTTCATTTCTAATATTCTAACTAAATAATTAATATTAAGGGATTATTTTCATATACCAAGTCTATAACGACGTTAATCGTAGTAATAAAGTAGTGTAAATACGGCAATAGACTTCAAGGAATGAACTTATAAATTGTTCAGTATAACCTCAATCAAAACAAGCCTATGAGAGTCATTCTAAAGTACCATAAAAGCCCTTAAAACTCTTGGGACTATACGAGGTAGTTATTGGCTTAAACCTCCTTCAGTAGGAGCTATGTGAGTATTAGAAACTATGGTTGATTTTTAATAGATGTTAATTAGGATTTACTATATTCTCGTCCAAGTCTACAACACGTTTGTCGTAGTAGTTGAAAGGTTATGAGACTTTAAAGAGAGATTTTATAAAGTCTTCATAACTCCTTCAATCTTCACTAATTATTTTTAATGGCACATCATTACGTTCTGGAGGAGTATGCCAAGACTGAGCACCTGTCATTAAACAATATAGCTCTTTAACATGCTCAAGATAAGCATATCTATCTTCCTCTTCTGTAATAAACTTTTCAGCAACTAGTATTTTACAGGCTTCAAATAGTTCAGCGCTATCATTGAAGATGATATCTTCTTTGTTTAGGCTGTCGAAGTATGCTTTTACTGCTTCATCCCGTATTGGGTCGGAATAGTATGCTTCATCTTCTTTCATTATTGTCCTATGTTTATTTACTGCATTATTTAGAAGTAGTGAATTCTTGTAGCTCACTAAAATGTTTTATTTTTATTTTTCCACCAAGTGGTTCTATTATAGTCCAGCCATCACTAAAAATATTTTCTTTAACTTCGTAGCCTTTATAACTCAAATATTTAGCACATTCTTCAAAACTCTCTGTTAATCTAGGTACTTCGACGAGTTTTACAGGTTTTTTTCTGTTATGAAACTTTGAATTCGCGTATTCTTCTAGTTCCTCAATTGTATAAATATGTGCTTTTCCACCAAGAGGTTCGTGAATAATCCAACCTTTTTGATCTGAGCTGTTCTCTACTAGATAACCTGATTCGTTCAAGGAGTCTTTGTACTTTGTTGATTCATCTATGTTTATTGTTTTTTCTGTTTGTGATTCTGTCCCAGAGAACAACATGCTTATTTTTTTAAATAATACATCTTTTTTTAAATCATTGTAGCTGATTTCAAGTTTTGTAAATAGGTCTTTTATTGCTTGAACTCTGTATTGCATATATAATGACTGTGTTTTATCCTTGTTCCCATCAGATAACGCCATTGCTTTTGCCCACAGACCTTTAACAATAACTTTGTTTTCTATTTCAGTTAGTACATATTCGTATAGTAATTCATCATCTTCTCTTCTTTGAATGATTGCTTTTCTGAACGAGTCAAACATTATTTATCCTTTGTCATTCTTCTAAAATATCACAATCAACTAAATGACTTTTCAGCTTATCGCTTTTAGCGACTGCATTTAAGTCATTCTCATAGTAGAAGCACTTCTTATAGTCCTTCTCATCATTATATATCATTTTCCAAAAAGCATCAGGTACAGCAATTTGATTCTTACCTATTCTGAGTGGATTCAAGCTATATACAACGCCGTTCAAGACACTAACACTACCTAGCTGCACTGCTATTGTTCTTTCAAGTTTCTCAGCCTTTATCCAAGTCTTACGATTTACATTTGGAGCTTGAGGAATGATATTAGCCATAGTGTAGGTCTTACGAACTGCCTTCTCATCATAATCAAATGAGGCATCATTGGCTAAGTGTCCTCGGTCATAGCCTGAATGGGTGTAGTCTCTAGTATGACATTCCAATTATTAAGACTTTCCTAACTATTTAATAAATTTAATGTTGTTCTGACTCTATCTAAACGGTGTTCAACGATATCTTCGCTTACTTCCCATCGCATTGCTAATATCATAGGATTTTCATTGAGTAGTACTCTTGCTGCAGATACACGCTCTTCATAGGAAGTCGGAAAATTCATATAAAACACATCAAATTCCTTATGTAAAGAAAATAGTTCAAACTCTACTCTAGGCTGTTTATCATATTTACTCTCCACTTTTATAGTAATCCATTTCGTTTTCTTGCCATCTATATTGTAGATTCTAAACATATAAAGACTTGAGGGATAACTAGTCTCAATAAAATTTTCTCCTATAAATGTCAGAAATGGAGTTTGATTAATCTTATTTGTAAAGTACTTTTTCAAATCATTAAAAGAGAGAGTGCTTTTCGTTTCAAAATTTTCTCCTAGTCGTTCATGATTTTCAATTAGAGATTCTACTGTAGCAGTAATAGAAGATGTCATTTCATCATTACTTGGATCAAGTTTCATAACGCTTACATATGTTGTTCCCTCTTTTTTGTTTTTTTGAAATAGCACATTTCTTTCTATGCTATTTATCAGCATCGGAATAAGCACAAATATCATATCTGTGTCATAACGTACATCGCAACCACGGTCTTGTGCAAACTTCTCAGCCTCCCACCATGGGATACGGGTAGGAACAAGATCTTCATTGTTAGAAGAAGCAACACTAATAGCACGCTTTAAAGCTTCTTCTCCATTCGATTGACCGAATAATGAACTTAATAAACCCACAATTGCTCCTTTATTCCTTACAGCCTGCTATTAATTCTAGCCCTTGATATAAGATTCCCCATTTCATTTTTGTTTGAATAAGACTTAATATATCTTTGTTATTTGGACATACAATTACAAATTTTCCGTTCATACCTTCTTCAATTACTTTAATATTATCTATTCCAAATGCATGAGTACTACCACAAGCACAATCAAATCTATCTCCATTAAATGTATTCATATTCCTTTGAGGAGGCATAGAATTTCCTATTAACCGCTTAAATTCTTCTTTACTTACTATCTTCATTTGCTATTCCTAAATTACTTTTTTAATATTATCTTTTTATAATCTTTAGAGTATATAGCATATGAACTTAAAATAATTTTTTTTTGTTTTTTTTGGACAACAACAGTATCAATTCGTCCTTCAACGTCCCTAGAAGGACTCCCCCCGCCAAGCACACAATAAAGTTACTAAAACTTAGCCAGACTAAAAGTGTTCTACTGCTTATACTAACTCCATGAGCCAAGGTCTCACTACGTCTTCCACAAGCCTCAGTCTTGTTCCACTATCGCCTACAAGGTACGGCTCAAAAGTGTTCCACCTTCTCTATAAAAAAATTAGTATATTGCTGCTTTTTATCCCAGTTCCCCTATAAGAGATTAATATTCCTATCCTGACTCGTTCCACTCATACAAGTTGTAGAGCTATGCTGACAAGCTACATAAAAGCTGAAGGCTCACATCAGAGATGATGACCATTAAGCTATTACTCCGTTATACATAATGGAAAGTTCTCAACAACTAAACGAGCCAAGCTGAAGCTGACCTCATTCTTTACGCAGTAGAGAACTTGGCATTATGTTAATCATCCTATCTGTTCAGATTAATTCATTCAGTCGCCTTTAGGCTCTCTTACTCTCCTTACGCACTAACTTCTACTTTAGAGATGGAAACGAAGTAGTGCTGTTATCAGCTAATGCATTGATAAGGGCTTGCCTCTTGTCTAACAGAAGGAGGCAGAGATGCTAGTAGAACTAAGAGATGTAGAAGTCCATATTGAGCCTGAGACTGTGTTGACTCAAGCACTTCAAGAAGGAGATATATCTACAGATACCGTCGTAAGAGAATGTATAGATCAAGACAGTGCTAATGCTGTACTGGATGCAGTTGACAACAGTGATATCGAAAGTTACTGTAAGCGATATGGTCTGGCAGATGTGCTGCCCAAGTATGATGAAATCGTTCTAGGACTAAGAGGACTAGCCAATGAAGACAAGGCCAAAATACTTTGGCTATTACTGAAAGGATAAGAGATGATAAAGGTATTTATAACAGACCTCTCAGCGTACAATAAAGGGCATCTAGTCGGTCAATGGATCCAACTTCCTCTTCCACAAGAAAGCCTTGCACAGGCTATCCTAGAGGTGCTCAGTGAAGGGGAATCCGTTAGTGGGAGTTGTGGTCATGAAGAGATCTTCATTACAGACACTGAGGCTGAAATAGCTATTGGGGAATATGATAATATCCACCGATTAAATGAGTTGGCTGAGGCTATTGAAAGCTTCTCTGATGAGGACTTGCTGAAGCTAAGGTTCTTGGTATATGAGGGCTATAATGAACGAGAGGTGGTTGACAATGGCTTGGACTCTTACGAGGTGGAGATCTATGATTACAGGGAGAATAATAGCTTTACAGACACCTTCGAGTTACTTGCCTCAGACTTTGTAGATGAAGGACTATTCGGTGAGATTCCTAAAGCCTTGGAATACTATATCGACTATGGAGCTATAGCAAGAGATCTTAGGATGGACTATTGTGAGTTTGAGCCTAATGTGATTGGGAGGATGGCTTGATGATAATTCAGAGGTAATCTAGTTATATATCTTTCTCTATACTGCCACCAAAAGTAAAGACAGTCTGATATAATAACCTGAGAAACAAGCCTATTAGAGCAAGGAATAAAGTAAATGTCATTAGATGAAGTACTTAATAAGACCCAAGACATAATAGATAAAACTGACCTTGCGTTAACTCAAAAAACAACGGGAGTCGAAATACGAGATGCTATATCCGCATCATTAGTTTCGATAGCTAGACAACACTATAAAACTATATTCCATTCTATTAAAATTCATAATCAATATAATTCAGCTTTTGCACTTTTACGACCTATCGTTGATGCTACATACCGTGCGATCTGGACTATGGTTGCATCAACCGATAATCAAGTTGAAAAAATAGCTAATGGAACTAAACAGTTCGATAGTACACAAGACTTATCTAAAAAGATAGACAGGAAAGAGGAATGCGATATATTCCATAATAGATATTGTGATAATTCTCCTCTATTGCACGGCATGACTCATGCTGGAATAGAATTGATTGGTCGGCAAATGAATGAAGGACATATAGAACCAAACTTTGAAGATAACGAACTCATTGCTTTACTCTATGAAGCGACTAATAACTATTGCATGTTACTCTATTACTATGGCAAATACATTGATGATGAAGCACTAATGTATTTGGGAGGAGACTTAGTTAAAGAGATGCATATGTAAATTCTTATTAAACTGACTATAGTTTATCTATAGCCTCTTTAAGAATCTTAATAGGATACTCCCTTTTACATAGCGATTCATAGTCATTGTTGAGTGTGAGGTATCGAATGCATTATTAGGGACGTAGGTATGCTAGAGCGAACAAAATAGTTATGATCTTCACCCCACTTATCTAGATCTACTTGCGTTGATATAATATAAATAATAATACTTCTAACCGTGTATGATATAATCCAAAAATGCGAATACTCATACTAATATTATCACTTACATCTCTATTGATTGCATCTAGTCAATCATTCTCAAAGTCAAAGAAAGAACTACGAAAGGTTTATCAAGGTCATCAAATTGCTTTCTATTCTGGTTGCAAGTACAACTACAAAGATAAAAAGAACATGATAGATCGAAATAGCTGTGGCTATAAGCCTCGTAATGAACGTACTAAGAAAGGGAATACAAATCAAAGGGCTAGGCGAATTGAATGGGAACATATCATGCCTGCACAGAACTTTGGCAGACATCTTCCTTGCTGGAAAGAGGGTGGTCGGAAGCACTGTAGAAAGGTTTCCAAGAAATTCAAGACAATGGAAGCAGATATGATGAATCTAGTTCCTGCAATAGGGGAGCTGAATGGTGATCGATCTAACTATCGCTACGGAGTATATGAGCCTCAAATAGGTCAATATGGATCTGTGCTATTCCAGATCGATTTTAAGGCCAAGAGAGCCTTTATAGACCCTCAGATAAGAGGTGATGTGGCACGTATTTATTTCTATATGAATGAAACTTATAACATACCACTATCCGACCAAGAACGTAAGATGATGGAGGTTTGGGATCTACATGATCCGATAGATGTGTGGGAAATAGAACGAATGAAACGAATAACAAGAGTAAAGGAATAATAATGGCAGTATGGTGGGTATTTCAGAACAAGACATATAAAGAAGAAAGTGAAGGTAGTTTCTTATGGGCTCCGATGAAAGATCCGAATGGCAACATTCCATCTCATTGGAAGACAATGACTGAAGTTGAAGAGGGTGATATAGTTTTATCTTCAGTGGGTAGAAAAATTGTAGCTGTGTCTACAGTAATGAAACCTGCATATACATTTGCCAAGCCCTTTGCTGATGACAACGATAACACGTGGGAGAGTGAGGGTTGGAAAGTAGACCTATTCTTCACAGAGCTTAAAGAAGCAATTGATATTAATAATATCGTTGATGACCTAATGCCTATGATGGATTATAAGTATGCTCCATTAAATAAAATAGGGAATGGTAATACTGGGTATCTGTTTCCTTTAACTGATGCAGTGTCTACTTATCTATTGAATCTCATGGAGGATGATAACGTTGATATAGTCGCCAAGGAACTAGAAGACATTTACAGGCTTGATATTCCTGAAACAGAGAAGGAAAGACTCGTTAAAAGTAGGGTGGGTCAAGGTGAATTTAGAAAATCATTAATGGATAAATGGGACAGTAAGTGTGCTGTTACCGGTTTAAATATGCCTACAATGTTAATAGCTTCACATAGTAAAGCTTGGAAAGTATCTAACAACAGAGAACGGCTAGATGGAAATAATGGATTACTATTATCACCAAGTTATGATTCTGCTTTTGATAAAGGTTATATTAGCTTTGATGAGGAAGGTTGCATTATCTTCTCTCCTGCTTTATCTAGGGAACAAAAGATAGCTCTCTCATTTGATGACACTGACAAGATTCAGAAATTATTGAATTCAGAACAAAAGTCTTATCTTACATATCATAGAAATAATAGACTGATAATATTGTAGTTGATTGATGTATATGAGTAGTGAGGTTACAAAGAGAGATATTTTTTATGAAGTGTTACTTATATGTTACCTATCAAGGGTGTAGAGGATGTCATATAAGGCTTTAAAGCCCTATACAACGAGGGTGTGACTATTGAGCTACTTCAACTTCAACGGGAGTTGATTCCCAGATACCGTGCTTTGTACAGTAACCATGTGCTACTAGGTTAAGCTTTTTGCCCATTGGACGGATGTTGAATGTTACTTCTGCGTGAGACTTCTCGTTACCAAGTGTTCCTGGAACAAAAGAAGCAGATGCTAATTTAGTTTCACCATTGAAAAGAGTGATGCTTTCGATGAAGTGATCGAAATCATCCGGGTGAGTGTATTCGTTACCCATTTTAACGTTAACTGAAAGAATTTCACCTACTTTTGCATCACCAGCAACTGTGATGAATGGAGAGTGACGGTCAATTAAATCTTTTTTAGCTTCACGCTCAACTGTGTCGATATCTACGTACTTGTTAATCTTTGGCATATTATGCTCCTGTTTGAAATTATGCCGCATTGTATCGTGCGTAATATTTAATTAAACATAAGTTTTTAAAGTTACTTCTAGTTTCATATTTATTAAAGGACACGATAGGGAAGGGAGACAACATCTACAGCTGTCCTTACCTTGGTTTAACCATGAATGAGATAAAATCGCAACAATTAAATAACTTGCAAGGTTTATAGATGTTACAGACATTGTTGATCGAAATTGGCGTAGAAGAGCTTCCCGCTGTCCCTTTATTAAAAGAGTTGAAGAATATTGAGAAAAAATGGACAAAGATACTTGAAGAGAAATCTCTTCTATGTGATTTTGAGTTTTATTACACGCCGCGTCGTCTTGTTTTGTGGCACAGGGAATTTAGAACTGCCCAAGAAGATTCTGTTGAAGAGTTTTTTGGTGCGCCCGTTTCCATTGCCTTTGATGCAGAAGGAAAGCCTTCAAAGGCTTGCGAAGGGTTTGCCCGCAAGTGCGGCGTGAGTGTAGCTGAGCTTTCACGTAGTCAAAAGGGAGGCAAGGAAGTACTGTATTTCAAAAAAGACATTGTAGGGCAGGACAGTAAAAGTATTCTTGGAGAGATGATCAAAGAGTTCGTGCTGAGTCTGAATTTTGGAAAGTCTATGCGTTGGGGAAGTCTTCAAGAGAGCTTTATCCGTCCTATCCGATGGTTGAATGTGATGATGAATGATGAACTTCTCGAAACTGAACTTTTTGGAGTGAAATCGGCGAAAATGACGTATGTTCATAGAATGTTTTCCTTTGAAGGACAGAGTGTCCCTGGAACAAAAGAGTATTTTGAGATATTGAAAAAAGGAGCTGTTTCTCTTTATCATGAAGAACGCCGTGAAAGTATCTTAAACGGTTTTGATCGTATCGAAAAAGAGTCAGGCTTACTTATCGAAAGAGATGAAGAACTTTTAGATGAAGTTGTTGCTATTACCGAGTCCCCAACAGCGCTTTTGGGAAGTTTTGACGAGGCTTTCTTACGCCTTCCTCCCGAAGTTATTATCTCTTCGATGAAAGAACATCAGCGATATTTCCCTGTGTTTAAAGATGAAAAACTTACCAACCGATTTGTCGTCGTATCAAATGCTTTGACAGATGATTTTACTAAGGTTATCGAAGGAAATGAAAAAGTTCTTCGTCCCCGTTTAGCGGATGGGCTTTTCTTTTATGAGAACGATCTAAAACGCGGACTCATCAATAATGGCCTTGAAAAAGTCACCTTTATGAATGGCCTTGGTTCATTAATAGACAAGATCGAACGTGAAAAGAAGATCGCTATTAAATTAGCGCAAAACTATGGCGTAGATGTTAAAAAGGTTGAGCGTGCGGTTGAACTCTCAAAAGCAGACTTAATGAGTGAGGTTGTGTTTGAGTTCACTGATCTTCAGGGTCTTATGGGATATTATTATGCAACTGCGCAAAATGAGGATATAGAGGTTGCTCTGGCCATAAAAGAGCAGTACTTGCCAAATGGTGAAGATGCAGAACTTCCTTCGACACAAGTCAGTGCCGTTGTCGCGCTTGCCACTAAAATAGATACCCTTATAGGGCTTTTTAGCGTTAAGCAGATACCAACAGGCTCTCGCGATCCATTTGCACTTAGACGTGCTGTTAACGGTATTATCCGCATTGTGAATGCGTATGACTTTGAACTGGATATTAGTGCACTTCAAGAACTTTTTTCTGTTGAATATGCTGAATTTGATTACGCACAAGTACAAGACTTTATCTTAGAACGCATCAATCAGTTCTATAAGGTTAATCCTTCTATTGTAAAAGCGGTGATAGCTGCGGGAGAGCTTAATTTATGTGTCATTGATGCGAAAGTAAAGGCGCTTGATACAATTGTCAGTTCACAAAGCTTTTCAGAAAGCTTCTCTACCTTTAAACGTGTTGCCAATATTACTAAAGACGTTGATCTTGAGGGTGAATTAAGTATTAATGAAGCGCTGTTTGATAATGAGGCCGAAGGCTCTTTATATAAAGCATATTCAGAAGTCATTAGTAAAAAATATGACAGTTTTGAGGCCCATCTTGATGCGCTTTTTTCATTAAAACCACAGCTTGACACTTTTTTTGAGAAGGTCATGGTTAATGCTGATGATGAGAAGGTGAAAACGAACCGTAAGAACCTTGTCTCTTCGGTGTATAAGAGTTTTAAAGATATAGCTGATATCAAAGAAATATCGATTTAAAAAATGACTACATATGATATCATCATCGTTGGTGCGGGTATCAATGGCTGTGCGCTGGCACGTTCGCTTCACTTAAAAGGTCAAAAGGTTCTTGTTCTGGAACAGGATTGCATTGCCTCCGGCGGAAGTGGTGCTGCAGGTGCCTTTATCAATCCGAAAATATCAAAGTCAGGGCCTTTAAAGGAACTGATTGAGACGGCGTATCTGTATTCTATAGACTTTTATGCAAAGAATTTCCCCCAATATACTACATCTGCACCGCTTTTACACATTGCCAAATACCAAGATGATAATGAAAAGGTGGACTACTTTAAACAACATACGACTATCAGTACACAAGATGTTCCGCAATGCCTCAAAAAGATGCTTACCGCTTACACTCAGGAGTTTTCTTCCGTTTATTTAAAAGATAATGCTGTGCTAGAAGCAAAAGAGATATGTACTGCCTTGATTGAAGGCATTGATTTTTACAAGAAAAAGGTTAAAAAGCCTTTTTATGAAGACGGTTTTTGGAAAATATCAGACTTTCAGAGTAAAAAGCTTGTCTTGTGTACGGGTGCGTATGAAGAGATCTTTGAAGAAGACTACATAAGGCTTAGAAAGATACATGGACAAAGGTGTGAGATTAAAAGTACAAGCGTGATGCCCTCTACCGTTCATCATGAGGTTTCTGTGTCGGCAACAAAAAAAAATGGGTGTATTGCTGTGGGTGCTTCACATTATTTAAATAAAGATGAGATGCCATCCCTCAAGGATGGCGCACATGAATTGATGCAACTTGCTCGTAAAAGTGTACGACTTGAAAATGTGGAATTGGTAGATACTTTTTACGGAATGCGTGCGGGGTCTAATGATTATCTCCCTATTTTAGGTCCCTTGATCGATGCCAAAAAAAGCCTTGATAGTGATGAGACGGCGCTTAAGGGTAATAAAATAGCTTCTGTAATCACTTACCCTCATGTATATATGATGAATGGGGTGGGAGGATATGGCTTTGTGCTCGCTCCTTATTTGGCAGAATTAATGAAAGGGCACTTACTGGATGCTCAAGACTTGCCTGAACTTTTGGATTTAAAGCGTTTTTATTATCGTTGGGCTAAAAAGAAGGGGCAAAAGTGAATTGGCTTGTTTTTATAGGTATACTCTTTTTATTGTACGCCAGTTTGATGTTTTTTATCTTTATTTTTCAAAGCCGTCTGTTTTTCTCACCAAAGTATTATCGTAATGAAGAGAGGTTTGAAGAGTTAGAGGCCTTTTTAACACCACTTTTTCTACCAGCAGAAGATGAAACTTTGCTTGAGGGTATCTTGTATGAACCAGATGAGCCCTCTTCAAAGATAATCCTTTACTTTGGAGGTGTACAACAAGATAGTGTCGCTTTGGTTGAAAAGTTTGCCTCACATTATCCACAAATGCCCTTTATCAGTTATAACTACAGGGCTTATGGAAAAAGTGAGGGCAAGCCTTCTCAGGCAAAACTTTTTGTTGATGCGATGCATATTTATGACGACTTGATGATACGTTTTAATTACAGGCCTGAAAATATAATACTGATGGGGTATTCCTTAGGTACAGGTGTGGCTTCATTTTTAGGTTCTCAGCGTCAGGTTAGAGAAATATTACTTATGGCACCTTACGATTCTGTTTACTCAGTTTTGAAAAAGCGTTATCCGTTTAGTGGTATACACTGGGTGTTGCGTCAACGGTTTCCTTCCATAGACTTTGTACCGCATATTGATGTTCCTGTACATATTTACGCGGCCAGTGATGACAAGGTTGTAAATATAAAACATGCTAAAATGCTAAAAAAATATGTGAATAACTTGGCGGGTTTTTATGAATACGCTCATGTCGGACATAATGACATCTTGTTTAACCCAGATGTCGTCAAGCATATAAGAGAAATTTTAAACAAAGAAGATAGAGATGAGTAAAGAAGCAATAATACTACTTAATATGGGCGGTCCCAACGATCTTAGTGAGGTCGAGATGTTTTTAACAAATATGTTTAACGACCCTAATATTCTAACAATGAAAAGTGGAGGATTGCGTAGATTTGTCGCGACGATGATAACCTTTTTTAGAACAGAATCTTCTCAGGAGATATACAGAGAATTGGGAGGAAAGTCCCCAATTGTCGGTCATACCGAAAAATTGGTACATGCTCTACAAGGTGCTTTACCGGATGTGTATATTGATTATGTCATGCGTTATACACCTCCCTTCGCACCAGAAGTCATTGAAAGGTTAAAAGAGAAGGGAATCGAAAAGATATTTCTGATTCCTCTTTACCCTCAATACTCGACAACGACAACAAAGTCTTCTTTGGAAGATTTCGAGCAGGCCTTTCATAATTCTGGTCTGGATGCTATCTTGCTTGAGAAAAAGCATTATTACGAACTGTCTTCCTATAATGACGCTGTTCTTGAACGTATTATAGAAGGGCTTGAAGGCGATAAAAGTGAAGACTATCATCTTATCTTTTCTGCGCATGGTCTTCCTCAAAAGATTGTTGATGCGGGTGACCCGTATCAACGTCATGTTGAACGCCATGTTGAACTCCTTAAAGAAAAACTAAAAGTGAAAAAACTTAACTTTAAGAAGGTATCCCTGGCGTACCAGTCAAAGGTCGGACCTCTTAAGTGGCTGGAACCTTCTTTAGAAACCATGCTTGATAAGACACGTAATGAAAATGTACTTATCTATCCGATAGCGTTTACCATTGATAATTCTGAGACAGATTATGAACTTAAAATAGAGTATAAAGAGATAGCTGATGAGCTTGGGTTTAACAAATACAAGGTAGCTCCGTGTGTTAATGACCACCCCTTGTTCGTACAGGCTCTGGTTGAACTCTACACAAAGATGAAATTTCAGTAATGAAGATTGCAATATTTGATATGGACGGTACGCTGATAAACTCTGCCAAGGACATTACTGTCTCTGTTAATGCGGTTCGTGAAAAGAATCATGGTCTGCCTGCCCTGGACGAAAGTTTTGTAGTCGACGCCATTAACAGAGAACATAGAAATCTGGCTGAACTGTTTTACACAACCGCGACGTATGAAAAAAAAGATCAGATCTTCTTTGAAGAGCATTATCATGAGCAATGTGTTCAGAACGTTTATCTTTATGAGGGTATCGAAGAGTCTCTTCAGGCCTTGAGAGAAAAAAATGTTAGGCTTTCGGTTGCGACAAATGCCCCGACAAAGTTTGCGCGCCGTATGCTTGAGAAATGCGGTGTTTTTGAAAATTTTGACTTTGTCATAGGTGCAGATAGAGTTGCCAAGGCAAAACCGGATAAAGAGATGCTTGAGTATATACTAAAGGGGTATGGGTATAAACAAAAGCATAAGGCTTTAATGATAGGTGACAACATAAAAGACATGAAAGCTGCAGAAAATGCGGGCATAGAAGCGGTTTTTGCAACCTGGGGTTTTAGTCCTAAAAGTCCATATCATCAAGTCTGCAAGACACCGAAAGAAATCGTAACGTATTTCTGATACAATACATCAAATTACAATAAGGGAAGATTACGTATGTGGATAAATAAAAAAATTGCCGTCTTATTAGCTATCGCCTCAATAAGCTTACTTCAAGCCGGTCAAAAAGAGTATCTTGAAGGAATAAAACTTTATGATAATAAAGAATATCAAAAAGCTTTTCCTATCATACATAAGGAAGCAATAAGTGGGAGTCATCCAGCGCAGTACCGTATTGCAGAGATGTATGAAAAGGGTGAGGGAATCAAGCAAGATTACAAGCAGGCTTCTTATTGGTATAAAGCTGCTGCTGCAAAATATGATTATGTTGAAATAGAACAGACTGAGAATAAAGACAAATCATTTATTAAAAAACTTGAGAATCAAATTGGTGATACAAGTATCAAAGAAGCGAATGAATTTACGATGGCAAAACTTGATCAGAACACGCCTGAAACAAAAGCATTGGTCAAATCAGTTGTTGATAATGGTTTTTTCGGTTTACAGCCTTACCGAGTGAACTATTTTATGCCAATTTCTTATAGTAGTGAAAAACCGGTCCGTGTAAATTCAGCTATACCGGAACAAGACCTTCCTCTTAGTCTACAAAATCAGACTTACGAAAAAAACACAGAAGTTGAGTTCCAGTTAAGTTTGAAAAAACAGATAAGCTATGATATTTTTGGATGGAACGAAATGATTTCATTTGCTTATACACAAAAAGTGTGTTGGCAGATGTATTCAAAGTCAGCACCATTTAGAGAAACGAATTATATGCCGGAAGTCTTTATGACAGTACCTACATCTCAAAGTATTGATGATGCTACGGGTCTTAAGGCTATTAAGTATGGTTTTCTGCACCAGTCAAACGGACAAGAAGGGTACCGTTCACGTTCTTGGAACCGTTTATATGCAACAGGAATGTGGCAGTGGGGAAATCTTTTTTTAGCAACGACTGCCTGGTATAGAATACCGGAATCCGAAAAACCTTATGGATACTACGACGGTACACTTGGGATCTTGGGTGCGAACGAAGAGGGTGATGATAATCCTGATATCTTAAGCTATATGGGTTACGGTGACATTAGAGCTGACTATTTGTATAACAAGCATCAGTTTGGGCTTCTTTTTCGCAACAACTTGCAGCTTCGTGGAGGGAACAAGGGGGCCGTCGAGTTTAAATGGTCTTATCCTTTCTTGAATTCACCAAATGTTTTCTGGTATGCGACATTTTTTAATGGATATGGTAATAGTTTGATTGACTATAATAGAAATGTGACCAAAACTTCTGTCGGGTTCTCATTTTCTAGAGGTCTGTTCTAATGTATAAACGCGGCCTTACGTTAATAGCATTAATGGGTATTTTACTTTCTATAATGGGTTGTTCTGCAACTGCTGCACATCAAAACAGAACAGGTTTTTTACATTCGTATGAAAACCTGGAGAATGAACAAATACAGAGTTTTTTCTTTTTTGAAATAATGCCAGATGCTAATTTGAGTGTGTATACTAAGATACTTATCCCTGATATTAAAGTGATCGCAGGTACGCAGTCATCTACTGCTAAAGAGAATGAACTTTATATTCAGACTTCAGCTTATGCGACTGCTGCTTATAGAAAAAATATCATTAAGAACAGTGCTAACTATACGGTGGTTGATGTCGCGCAGAAAGACACCATTATCATGCAAATTGCATTGTCCATGGTTGAAGTACATCCAGATGATAGTAGTTGGGATAATCTTACTTCTCTGCCATTTTCATTAACTTCAAATAGTTACACCTCGTATGCAGAAGGAAATGTACGTCTTTTGGTCGAAGCCAAGATCTCTGACGCTATGGATAATCGCCTTTTAGCGCACTCAATGCGTATAATTATGGATGAAGAGATCAGTCTTCATGATGGCAATAAACTTCAATTTATAGACTTTCAAAAAGCTCTTGATACATGGCTCAATAAAGCCCTTGTAAAACGCTAGTCAGGTGATCCTGAGTAGCTGGTTTCTGTCTTTCTTCTAAGTAAAATAAGCTTTAAAACATCATAATTTAAGTTAGTTTTACTTGTGTATGTCTGTTTTTTGTGCGATAATTATGCCAATGAATTATAAGAAACTTGGTAAATGCCCTTTTTGTGATAACGGACAGATCGAAACGCGAAAGATAGAAGTAGATGCAAAGCCGGTGAAGCTTTATGCCTGCTCCAACGCACATTGGACCTTTGAACATGATATGTGCGAATTGACGGAAGATGCGTCATGTTCTTTTCGCATCTTTTCAAATCAGTTTTTGCGATGGAATAAAAAGTCTATTGGTGAAAATGAGATCCGCAGAGTCTTGCAAGAAGACCAGGTGAAGGTGAGATTATATAGCTCACGAACCAAGAAAGAATATTATAAATGGGCTGTTATTGATAAAGAGTATGGTATGAGTATAATATGGGACATAGATATAAATGAAGAAGATTGATGAAAAGTATACATGAGAGACTTCCTGAGAGTTTGAAGGAACTGGTATCTATAGCTTTTACTGAACAAGCTATGGCGCTTGGAGCTGTTTTATTGAGTCATAATGCTTAGAGTACAGAGACTTAATATTCATTGGAACGATGATATAGATGCCTATATGACAAAGGTTGACAGTTCTGACAAGGTCTTAAGCGAGTTCTTTCGTATTCATGATTGGGATTTTATCCGTAATATTTTTGAAGGTATCGCCCAAGAACATAATGTTGAATATGAAAACAAGGCTGTGTCCTTTGAGGGAGAAAGTGTCTATCTGCATGTTAATGAGCATATATGCCAGCTTACCAGACATGATTTTTTAAATGTGTTCTATTACCTATTTGATCTTATCATCGTTGGTGCGAATGATGATCACCACGGTACGCGATATGAACCTTGGTGGCAGGAGTTTACCGAAGTGACGTATCAATTGAAATGCAAAATCGAGATGTACGAACAAGTACATAAGGGTCTGATATGATGATGAAAACTGTATTGAAAATTATTTTTGTTTTAACCTTATCTATTTTGCCTTCCTTTGCCGAAGATACTTCATTGAGTACTACTAAAGGTGAGAAGAGTACAGCTTCAACACAAGAAAGCACAGCGTTTGATATTTTTTATCAGGGTTGGCAGGCACAGAGTGATCAAAACTATTCCAAGGCAATGTCACTTTACAAAACTTCTGCCCAACAAGGCTGTGCTGTCGCAAAATTTCATTTAGGGCAGATGTATGAAAAGGGCCTGGGGATTCAACAAGACTATAAAGTTGCAGTCGATTTATATAAGAAAGTAGCAGAAGAAGGATATGTTAAAGCGCAGGCTGTACTTGCTGAGATGTATCATACCGGTGAAGGGGTGAAGCAAGACTCGAAAAAAGCATTTTACTGGTACAAAAAGTCAGCCGAGCAGGGTGACTTACAATCACAATTAGCATTAGCAAAGATGTATGAAGAGGCAGAAGGTGTCAAGAAGAGCCTTGTGAAATCAGCTCAGTATTATAAAATGGCTGTTAAACAAGGCTCAGCTGAGGCGCGAACATCTTTGTCAATTATGTATATTACACAAGAACAGATGCATAAGCATTATGAAAAAGGAAAAAAACTTCTTAGGAAATCGGCACGAGAGGGAGAGGTTAAGGCCCAATACTACCTTTCTCAACTTTACCTTAAGGGAGAAGTGTACAAAAAAAACTACGAGGATGGTGTGTACTGGTTGAAACGTGCTGCTGATAAGGGTTATGCTAAAGCACAGTATGAGATCGGGCAGATATATATTGGTGATAGAAATCTTGATCCGACGTATGAAAAGTCTGTCTCTTATCTGAAAAAAGCTGCCAAGCAACAGTATGCCAGTGCGCAGTATGATCTGGGTCTTATGTATTATGAGGGTATAGGTGTTGAAGAAGACAAGCATCAAACCTATATATATTGGAATAATGCTAGTAGTCTTGGTGATAAGGATGCAGAGCATAACTTAAAAATATTGTGTAAATCTTTCCCTGAGGTATGCAAATAAGATAAAAGTATGAAGATTAAGTTTGACATCAAGAGGTTAAAGTTAATATCAAAAAAAAGATTTTCATGAAAAAATATCATTTATTGTTACTTCCTCTTGTTTTTACTGCCTGTGTAGATAATACACCCCAACCGGTAGCCCTTGTTAAAGAGTTTAGACCTTATAACCCTGTGCAACAATCATGTATAGCGTTGTCTAAGGACACCTCGATGAATAAAGACGAGACTTTGGTCTTTGAAAAAGTAAACACCGAATGTGTGAAGTTCATTGAGGTGCTTGAAGGCGCAAACCTGGCCTTCAGAAACATGAAGTTAAATAAAAACAATGCCTCGTATTACCCCGCAAAAGAGAAGTACAAAAAAGAGAAAAAACGTTTAAGAATCGAGTATAGATATCTTACGTTGATATTGAAAGATCAGGGACTTGACGCTATAGAAAATGACAATCTTGATGTTTTTACTAAAATCATAGGGTTTTCATCACACCCTATGAATATATCTTATTATAACTATATGCAAAAGTATAATGATGTTTTTAAAGACAATAAAAAACGTTTAAGGTTTCAAAAAAAATATGCAAATAAAAAGTATGAACAGGGTTATGTTTTAGTTAATAAGGGAAAATACACCGAGGGACTTTCCGATTTGCTTGTCGCAGCAAAGATGAAGCATATCAAAGCAGCACGACTGTGCGGTGATGTTTTTACGGATATTTATCCAACGAAGTCCGCTTCGTGTTATTCTTATGCCGTACAATCAGGCGATAAAAGTTCTCTGTATCACCTTGGCCAATATTATGAAGAAGAAGGTGATTTACCTGAAGCGTACGCTTGGTATGAAAAGTCAGCTAATGCCGGGAACTTTATTGCGCAGTTTAAATTGTATGAACTTGATAAAAATCAGAATGAAAAACAGGTATGGTTGAAAAAAGCAGCACAGAGCGGATACGACAAGGCTCAGTACCAGTATGGTATGTATTTGATTAAAGAGGGTAAAACTACTGAGGCTAAAAAGTATTTGCAAATGGCAGTCAATCAAAAGTATTCTGAGGCTAATTATCCTTTAGGTAAATTGTACTTCCAAGATAAGAAGTATAAGCAGGCTTACGCACTTTTAAATCAGGCAGATGAGAATGCAGACAGTATGTATATGTTGGGCTACATGAATGAGTATGCAAAAGGGACTTCAAAAAATTATTATAGTGCTAGCATGTATTATCAAAAAGCCAAAAAACTTGGTAAAAAAGGTGTTCAAAAAGACATAAACCGTATGGCAATGGCCAAAAAACGTTTAAAATTACGTCAGATAAAACAGCAGGAAGTTCAGGCAAAAGCCAGTGTTGAGCAGATCAGAGAAAACCGTCTCAGACGTGAAGAAGTTGCCCGTGAAGACAGACGGATCAAGGGTGAATGGATGGCTAAAAAAGCAGAGGCAAATCGTTTAAAAGTCCAAGCATGTGGTGCAGAACCTACGGACTCAAGCTTGCGAAGAGAAGGCACTAGAATTCATCTGGAAGGAAAGCTTTCTCACTGGTTAGGGAAAAATTCCTTTATTATCAATGTGAACGGACAAGAGTATTATGTTACGGATGAAGATGATAAGGCCAGAGTAAACAAAGGTGATTTTGTTAACTTTGTAGCGGTGAGTACAGGAAAACGGGAAATCACACATGGTTTGAAACGAAGTATTTTTGAAGAAGCTGATGAAGCGGCTATTGAAAAGGCGTATGCATTAGACTTTGAAGGCGTATGCCCTTATTAAGACCTTTCGTTGAAGACCTTCAAGGCTTGTTTGTATTGGGCAGGCGTGTTAAGGTTTAAGAGCAGATCCTCATCTTCCACATCAATATAACATACATTTGATTTTTTCAGAAGCTTGGTGAGTCTATGCTCTCCTTTTTCTACCATCTCTTTTAAGGGTTCCTCCAGAGCACGCGTATAGATCCCGCAAAGAGGGTGTATTCCTGAATTTGTACGTATAATATAGGCATCATAGTCTGTATTGCTGGCGTGTACAAGCTTGCTGATAATACTGTTGTCAACAAAGGGTGTGTCGACACTTAAAACAAAAAAAGCATTTTCATCTTTTAATTGTCTAAAGCTATTGATCAGACCAATCGTAGGGGCAGATACTTCTTTGTGAAGGAGATCTTCTATAACTGCTGCATCTACGTTATAAAACTTACTTTTATCTTTTGCAGAAAGATATACTTGTGTAAACATTTTTCTAAGTCTTTCATATTGATATTGAACAAGACTTGGGGTGTTTGCAAAAGGTAAAAAGGCTTTATCTTCACCCATACGAGAGCTTTTTCCGCCTGTAAATATGACGCAGGGAATTGTATATAAGCGCATTTCTTCCCTTTTTTATTGAAAGTATATCTAACTCTGTTATAATGATTAAAAAAAATAAGGTGAATTATGTGTAAAAAGATACTCTTGTTAAGTTTGATTCTTTTTTTATCTACAGCCCAATCGCGTAGTAAAAATATGTTTGAAGAGGAGAAGGCAGAAAACCTTAGATATAATAAAACTATTCGTGCCTTTATGGCTGAGAGCAAGTATATGACAGACTTGGTACATAAATCATATGCTTATGTCGTTTTCCCTTCAATAGGTAAGGGCGGGGTGATCTTTGGCTACGCCAGTGGTGAAGGGCGTGCTTTTATGCGTGGGGGTATTTGGGCAGGTAATGTTAGTGTGTCTCAATATTCTTTTGGTTTGCAAGTTGGTGGTCAGGCATATAGCGAGATCATATTCTTTGATTCACGAGAGGCGTTTGAGCTTTTTAAAACAGACGGCTTTTTTAACAGTACACAGGCTTCTTTAGTACCTTTTGTCTCGGGTATCTCGGGAGATGTGAACTTTACAGAAGGTGTGCAGGTATATACATCAGCCAAGGGCGGATTTATGCTTGATGCAAGCACGGGTGCACAAGACTTTGAATATACACAAAGACGCTAGATACGTCTTTGCTCTCTTACCATGCGACTGATTTTCCGCTTCCTCTTTTTCCTATAACTGTTTCATCTTCCCACCAGGCGAGTCCGGTCTTAAGTTCAGTCAGGGTGAGTTGAAAATAATATTCTACCTGCTGTTTTCCATCATCCATCGTGACATTTCTTTGTATGATCTTCCCGGAAAGACTCATTTCAGGTGAAATCAGCTGCCCTTTCTTAGCCGTCGTTCTCTGGTTATAGTCTTCACTTCCACTGATCTCGCGAACCTGTTTGTTCATTGCATCAACATTTCCCTCAGAACCTATAGAAGTAGTGATAACAGCTCGGCCTGAACGCAGCAGGTCGACACGTATCTTCTTGATGAGCTGATCTGTGTCAATGTGCTGCATCGTATCATTGGTGATGGTGGAAATTGCGATAACGACTCTGTCATTATCAGGCTTGTTCAGTGCACCTGACTTTAGCAGGGACTGTATAGACTTTCCAGCTGCCTCATCAAAATCCCTATAATCAAGTCCCATGACCTGTCCGGCGGTATCATTGTTCATATCAATACGTTCTGTCTTGTCAGCACATCCGGTTATAAGCAAACCGGTCATTAAAACACTTACTGCAATTGTTCTTGTTTTCATCATTTTCTCCTATTCATTAATATACACCATGTATTCAACAGCGTTTACACTGGGAGCAATGGTGCTAAACTGATAAGGTGTGTTTTTGTACACAGAAAAGTTTGTCCATTTTGACGACATAGACGGCACTTCAAAACCATCTTTGTCTTTCCACACAACGCGGTAGCGAAAGGTCATATAATCGCCTGACTTGTTCTCACCATAGACTTCAACCTCTTTGAGTTGGCCAACCATTCTCTCTCTTGCACCGTCCACACTAATGTCACTGGATATGCTGTTTTCAACAAACTTGACATTTGGCTTCGCACCACATCCGATAAGTACGAGTATACATGCGATACTGATAAGATATTTATACATTATTTTTCTCCTAATGGGAAACTTGTGATATGCACCTTATGTGCTAATGTAGGGATTTTAACATATATTAGCGAATATTGCGCATCGCTAAGTTTAACGGTGGCTATTTTGTAATTAAATGGACTGTATATATCAACACTGTCTTTTTGACCTTTTGCAAACTTTGCAACGTGAAAGTTCTTTGGCAGAGATGTCCATATCCGTGTGTCTGCCTGAGTAGAAAGAATCGAATAGACGGTAGTAGCAAAAGAAGCAAGTGCTCCGATATTCCCATCGGTGTTGTTAGCGATATTTTGCATAACAGCCTTGGAAATGGCTGACATCACTGAACGCATGACAATACTTGGGTAGTTCATTTTAAATTCAGTCTGAATGACTCTATCCATACTTGAAAGAAGTTCGGTCTGTGTCACATTTTCATCTTCACAACGCAGACTTAAGTAGTTAAAAGAACCGGAACGTTCATGTAAACGGGGCAGAGCAATAGATACGTAATTTACTTCAGAAGTAAATATCCATGCAGGGAAATCAAGGCGCATCTCATTAAGAACAGGCGCTAGACCTTCTTCATAGATAACCCATACAGTACTTTCTTTTTGCGGGGTTGAAAGGTTCGCATAATCGTCTTTTATCGTCTTGTTCTCAGGAAGCATCGCTTGTGATTCTTTAAGCAGAAATTCTGCTTTTGCCGTGTCATTATTGGCCAAGGCAAATAGTGCGGCAAGATAGTTTGTTGTGGGATTGACAAATTCGGGGTAGAGCTTATATCTACTGAGTTCAGGATAATTGGCTTGAACTACCTGATTGATGGTATTTTCTTTTTCACTTGTGGAAGTATTAGATTTTTTGTCTTGAGACTGTTCTTTTAAAAGAGCCTGCTTCTCTTTTTCTATGGTGGCTGCAAAGAACTCTTTTGCCCGTCTTTGTCTGTCAAGGGCACGGTTGAACTCAACTCTAGCTCCTGAATAGTCTTTTTCCTGTAAGTAAGCCAAGGCCTTATACGTGTTAAGCATAATGCCGTCATAGGTAGTACCGATGTAAGGACGTGTGTTGTCATTTGTCAAAATTGAGCCAATATCATTGGCTATGGTCATGGCTAGGAGCTCTTCTCTGTAAACTTTCATGAGACTCTCTGCCTGAGAAAAAGTTGAGATTGAGGCACTGAGATTATTGTCAAAATACTGTGATTGTCCAAGATAAAGTTCCCACAGCAAGTTGTTCTTATCTGTTGGATCATTATAGTCGATGTGATCTTTAGCATAAGCGACAGCCTGCAAGTAGTTGCCCTGCGCTTGTAGACTGTCTTGTTTCATGAAACTGGACTTACTGGAACATGCACTTAAAAACACCAGTGTTACAAAGACAAGAAATAAAAAGAGTATTTGGCGCATAAGATCCCTTGTTAAGTGTAAAATTCTAGCATAATCTTGTTATGATAGCACGATAGAATATGATAAACTATAATATTAAAAAATATGAATGGAAATAACGCACTTTGATACAAAAATTTGAGATACTTAAGTCTGTTTTCGGACATGATAAATTTCGTTCTTTTCAAGAAGAGGCTGTTGATACGATCTTACATCAAAAAGACCTTCTGATGATCTTACCCACCGGTGGCGGAAAGTCTTTGTGTTACCAACTGCCTTCTTTGATGATGCCGGGTGTTACCGTTGTTGTTTCTCCTTTACTGGCTTTGATGCATGATCAGGTCATGGCATTAAAAGCCAATGGAATAAAGGCGGAGATGATCTCTTCTATGCAATCGCATGAGGAAATTGATCTCATACGTTATGACCTGCTTAAGGGTGAATTAAAGCTTTTGTATATTGCACCGGAGCGTTTTTCCTCACCTTCTTTTTTAGAGCTTTTAAAACAAGTCCGCCTTAACTTTTTTGTGATTGATGAGGCCCATTGTGTGAGTGAATGGGGACATGAGTTTAGAGAAGATTATCGAAAGCTTCATCTTTTACGTGAAAATTTCCCTTCTATAAGTATAGCCGCATTTACGGCAACGGCTACACCTAAGGTACAAGTTGATATCTCTTCTGCTTTGCGTTTGAACGAACCTGTGGAAATTCGAGGAAAGATTTTTAGAGAAAATCTGCATATTAGCGTAGAACCTCGCATCAAAGATGGTAAAAGCCAACTGCTGGAGTTTTTGAAAAATTTTAAGAATGAGAGTGGTATTATTTATGCCTTTTCTAGAAAACAGACGGAATCGTTAGCTGAATTTTTACAGACCAAGGGTATCAAAGCCAAAGCCTTTCATGCCGGGCTTCCTAATCATGTGAAGGAAGAGACCTTTCGTTCTTTTGTCCATGATGAGACACAGGTCGTTGTCGCGACTATTGCCTTTGGAATGGGAATTGATAAGAGCAATATCCGTTTTGTCGCACATATGAGTTTACCCAAGACAATAGAGAACTATTATCAAGAGATCGGTAGGGCGGGGCGTGACGGACTGGATTCTGAAGTTCTACTCTTATACAGCGGCTCTGACATGATGATGCAACGTGAGTTTATAGAGCAGCTCGAAGAGAGCCCTTATAAGCAAAATGCCTTTAATAAGTTAGAACGAATCGCCCGTTACGCGAGTGCAGAAGAGTGCCGACATCAATTTATTGCTAATTATTTTGAAGACGAACTCGATAGGTGTGCAACAAAATGTGATAACTGTTCGACTCCTCAAGGCGAAAAGACTGATATCAGTATCCAGGCACAAAAACTTCTCTCGTGTGTGTACCGTACAGGTCAAAGATTTGGACAGTCTTACGTCATTGATGTTCTTCGTGGCAGCAGTGTTGAGAAGATCCTTGATAATGCGCATGACAAACTTTCTGTGTATGGCATTGGAAAAGAACATTCAAAAGCCTACTGGGATCGTATTATGGAGCGTTTGATGGAGGTTGGTGCGCTTAAGCGTGGTGAGTTTCGTGCACTAATGATCGATACTATTGGTATGAAAATCTTAAAAAAAGAGGCAAGTGTTGAGATAAAACTTGAACGTCTAAATGTCAAACAGAAAAAAGAGTACGTTTCTCATCATGAGGACAGTGAGCTTAACACAGATGCCTTTGACGCCCTTCGTTCTTTACGCGCTGAAATAGCGAAAGAAGAAGGTAAACCGGCCTATATCGTTTTTGGAGACAAAACCCTTAAAGAGATGGCCAATCATCTACCTCAAGATAAAGAATCGATGCTTCGTATTAATGGTGTAGGTGAAGTCAAGTTTGAGCGCTACGGCGAACAGTTTTTGGCCAAGTGTATTGCGTTAAAGACTTGACCTGTCGTAATAATAGTAGTATTATAAATATATAAAATGATTTTTATAAGGGAGTTGAATGAGTGATGCTAAAAAAGTGTTAATCCTTGGGGGAGGATTTGCAGGAATAGATACAGCGATTTATCTGCGTAAAGAAAAATATGAGGTAACGCTGGTCAGTGACAGGGAATACTTCTATATTTATCCTACATCGATCTGGGTGCCAACCGGTAAGGCGACATTTGATGATGTTTGTATAGATCTTAAACGCCTGCAAAAAGCCCATGGTTTTGATCTTATTGTTGATGGTGTGACAAAGATCAATGCCAAAGAAAAGCGTATTACACTTCAAAGTGGAAAGATGCTTGAAGGGTATGATTATCTTGTAATGGCTATGGGTGCAAGCAAGATGAAGCCAAAGGGTGTTGAACATACACTTTCGATTTGTGGTGCACCTGAGCAATCCCTTGATATCAAAGAACGTCTGGACGCCTTAATAAAAAAAGGGTCAGGAAAGATTGCTTTTGGTTTTGGGGGAAATCCTAACGACACCAGTGCCGTGCGTGGTGGTCCGGCTTTTGAGCTGCTTTTTAATGTTGATACTATGCTAAGAAAAAAAGGGATTAGAAAGAATTTTGAATTGAATGTGTTCGCACCAATGGATAAGCCTGGTGCACGCATGGGGACAAAATCTCTTGTTATGCTGGAAAAGATGTTTAATCGCGCAAATATTATTAAGCATTTTGGAAAAAAGATTAAATTATTTGAAAAAAATGAGGTTGTCTTTGAGGATGATTCTAAACTGGAAGCTGACTTTATTATGTTTATACCGGCAGGTGATGGGCATGAGGTAGTGAAGGCTTCAGATATGCCTTTAAACGCAGCAGGCTTTATTCGCATTAATGATTATTGTGAGGTTGAAGGCATTGAAGGGGCTTATGCAGTAGGTGATATTTCTGCCTTAGAAGGACCTGAATGGCGGGCCAAACAGGGCCACTTGGCTGAGTTGATGGCTAGAAATACGGCCTTTAACATAATTGCTAAAGACAAGGGTCTGCATGAATGCAAAGGCTATCAGGAGCATATTAATATATTATGTGTCATGGACAGTGGAAACGGGGCAGGATTTGTTTACAGAGATGATAAAAAAGCATTTTTACTTCCTATGCCGATTTTGGGACATTGGTTTAAACGCGGGTGGGGTCAGTACTGTAAACTCTCTAAGCTTGGAAAAATACCTCGTATCCCTGGTTTATAGTATAATTACAGCAATAAAAAATAAAGGTGAGTCATGACAAAAGCAGAAGAGTTAATCAAAATTTTAAACGAAGAGATCATTCCCGAGATTGAAAATATTATTGATGATATGTGTGAAGAGATCGCTGACAATAAAAATGCCAGTGATGAAGAAAAGGCTGAGTTTAAAGAAGCTCAAGAGATGAAAAGAGAATTCAAAGAGATGGCTTTTGAGGCGGAAACAGGTGAAATGGACGAAGAAGAATGTGCTGAAAACCTTGTTGAATGTAAAGAAATTTTAAAAGAGATACAAGCTCTTGGTGATGATGAATAATCTACCTTTAGACGCACTTTTTTTCCCTTCGCAAGAACCTTCCAAAAAACTTATGATAATTTTACACGGTAGAGGCGACTCTGCTGAGGGGTTTCGTTTTTTCCCTCAGGAGTTAGGCTTTACTGATGTGAACTTTTTACTTTTAAATGCTCCCTTTGAATACTATACCGGTTTTTCATGGTACGATCTTCCGCCAAATCAGCTTCCGGGCATTGAATATTCTAAAAATGTCTTGACAGAAGTTCTGGATCTGATTTTTGAAGATAAATATGAGCCTTCTCAGACCATTTTGTTCGGCTTTTCTCAGGGCTCTCTTCTGACCTTTGAGTTTGGCGCACGATACGAGCATACACTGGCGGGATATATCGGTGTTAGCGGTTATATTTATGATGCTAAAAAAATCCTTTCTGAAATGAACAAAGATGTTAACAAAAGCAATTGGCTCTGTACTCATGGATATGAAGACGATGTTCTTCCTTTTGTTCATAGCAGAGCGCAGGTGGAGGTTTTACAGGAGGGTGGTTTTGAGATAGACTTTAGGGCGTATCATAAGACGCATACTATGGCTGCCATTGAGCTCGATGAGATACGTACATGGATTAGCAAGAGACTTATGTCCTCATAATATTAAAAATACGTTCCAAACTTAAAATGTTTACTACCTTGCCCTAAGGCAAGATAGTAGGTTGATAACAGAGTTATAAACCCTTACAGTTTGCGTAAAAGGTAACGGTTGCCGGCCAGTCAGAAAATATTCCGGCAATGCCAACGTCTTGTGCAAGCACATCAAGTACAGTGAGCATATCGCCATCATCATTTATAAGTGGTGTTACGCTTTGGTAATACCATCCACCACCCTGAGCTAAAGGTCCTGAACGTTCTAAGGTCCATGTGATAATTTTTAAGCCTGCATTTTTTGCAGCAAGAGCGTACGCAGAAGGTACCATCTCATTGTTCTCATTTACAGTTAATAAAACCCACATTGGCGGTGCAATATAATGTACACCCTCAGCTATAAGAGTATTCATGTCTCTGTCTCCCCAAGTAGCCGGTACATTCGGGTCAAAACCTGCAAATACTTCTCTGTCTTCAGCTGTTTCACCATAGGCTCTACCATCGAGGTAAACAGCTTGACGAGCAAACTTAGGATCATGCTTCACCCAATACATAATGTCTGAATAATTAAAAGACTGCGCATAAACATTTTTCGCTTTAACATGGGCTTGTTTATACTCATCTAACATTTTTTGCGCATAAGCTTCTTGCGTAAACCCATCAAAAGGCATTGCTACACTTGGTGATTTAAGTTCAGGTGTCATTTTCACATCTAAAGTCTTGAAAAGTTCAATACTCTCTTTGTGCGTCATAAGCGTGCCGACAGAACTGTATAAGTCTGTTCTGTAACTTGGTGTTGCATTAACGTACTCTTCTACATTTGTTGCTTTTGAGTTTGTTGCATCCATTTTCCCCTTAAGACTCTTAAACTCGTTAAGGCTTAGGTCAGAAGTACAACACTTTGCCGAAGCAGGGGTTCCTGTACTTGCGTCATAAGGTACAAATTCTTGGCTACACTTGGAAGCAAGTGGCGTAAGTAAGATGTTTGTTGTGGCGTGTAGGTCACATTGAGAGTGTCTACATACGAGTTCTTTATCCTTAGTGAAGGTAACATCACATTCCATGATACCCGCACCCATTCTTGCGGCTGCCACGTAAGACTCTTTGGTGTGTTCTGGAAATTGAAGTCCTGCACCTCTGTGCCCAATTGAAAAGTCACTTTTTTTGAAGTTTTTAATCTTACATGACTGTAACTCTTCCTTTAATGGCCCCTCGTCCATATTGTCAACAAGAAAGTAGGGTCGAACACCCACTTCTATACTTGTCTTTACATTTTTCATAGAAGAAGCTCTTTTCTTGTGCCTAAGGCCTTCGAAAAACTTTTGATAGTTATGAAAATGTTCAGATTGAGTTTGCGGTACCTCTGCAAAAAGACTCGAAGTCAATAGACTGCTTAAAACGGTCGCTAGTAGTAGTGAATGTTTCATCATTTCTCCCTAATTTCGCCTATGATTTATCATAAACGTAGACTGAGTTTACGTTTTTATGATTGCAAGAATATAACAAGAATAAGACAAAATGAAGACAGAAAAAAGATGTGTTTTAAACATCTTTTTTTGAGGTATTAAACAAGCGTAAGGGTGTTTGAATTTAGCACTATTTTTGCTTTTTTTATACGTGAGGCAAGACTTTGATAACTGCTTGATTTGATGTTGTCTACAAAGTGCCAGGTTGATTCAACTGCCTCTGGAGAAAAGTTGACCTGTAAAAATCCACGGTCTTGCGCATTAAAATAGATCAAGTCGTCAAGTAGAAGTTGTATGACGCCCTCAAAGGCTTGAGCCTCTTCTAAGCTGCTTAGTTTGACGTACTCTTCCATACCTGGAGATGATACTGATGGACAGGCGAGTTCAACGCCCGCAGGTATACTTGGCTGATAAGAATTATCCAAGGCTTTAAGGTTGTTCGCCCAAGCATTATGTGTGTCTCCTGAAAGGACAATAAGGTTTTTATTAAGAGCAAAGGCCGTTTGTAAGATAGTCTCTCTTTCAAAAAAGTAACCATCCCATGCATCAAGGTTATAAGGTAAGACCGTATTAATACGTGCTAACTCTTCTGGAAGTAAAGTTGGATCAGAAAGTAAAGCTCTTTGTTTAATGGTGGCAAGTTGTACAAGTGTCTCATTTAACAGTGGGAGCAAAATAGCATAGCTTTGTTCGTCTGCACCGTCAAGTTGGCCAATAAGGGCTAAGAATTCAGCTGGAAGTTGCATTCGTCCCATAAGCACTTGTTGGCCGAGCACCTGCCAGGTCGCATTTGAGCTACTCAGTTGTGATTGTAGCCATTGCATCTGCTGTGTACCCATCATGGCCCTATCAGCACTGGTGACATCGGCGATGAAATTAGTGGCATCGGCTTGGGAAAACAGCTCAGGGTAGTCTGTATAAGCAAGTTGCTTGTCTCTGGCAATAATGCGTGTATCCAGCATGTGTAGGCTTAAAAGTTCACCAAAATTGAAAGAGCGATAAATGGTCTCATTATCCCCTTCGAATGCAGGACGAATCGGCATCCACTCAAAATAGGCTTGTAAGGCTACTTGTTTTCGTAAACTGAAAGCCCCTTCACTCTCATCATGGTTTTGTGCACCATCTTTATAAGCGTCATTGGCTATTTCATGATCATCCCAGATACTGATCATCGCAAGTTTATGATGTAAGGCTTGCGTGTCAACATCCCCTCGGTACACAGCGTAACGTTTTCGGTAGTCAGCGAGTTCAAGAAGTTCAGTGTCATTGTCTGACGGCAAGACACGTCCTATCTCTTGGGCTTCTTGCGTAGCATAACCAGGTGTTCCGTCAGAATTAAACATACCGTACTCATAAATATAATCACCCAGGTGAAGACTGACATCCAAGTCTTCAATAAGAGATGCCTCTTTGTACACATTAAAATACCCCTTCGGATAATTGGCACAGGAGAAGACAGCCATCTTTACGCTGTTTGTATTCGTCGGAAGTGTTTTGGTCCGGCCTGTTGCAGACACTTTATCCTTATACTTAAAACGGTAAAAATAAACTGTTCCTGCTTCTAGGTTTTGATAATCAACCTTGAGCGTATAGTCACCTTCTTTAGTCAGTTTTGCTGTTTCGGGACTGCGAACAAGTTGTGTGAAGGCCTCATCATAAGCCACTTCATATGTGATATTAAAGCTATCAACTTCACTGTCAGGGCTTGCACGTGTCCATAAGATAACTCTGTCTTGAAGCGGGTCACCACTTGCAACACCGTGATTGAAGTTTATGAGTAAACTGTCTGTATCCTCACTGATAATATCATCGCTATTATCATCACAGCCACTAAGGCCTGTTGAAATAACAAATGAACCAATGCTTAAGGCCGAAGCCACCATAAACTCTCTACGTGTACGAATACCCATTTCATTTCCTTGATGTTGCTTCTTATTGATTTTTAAAATGGTATAGGCTTAATGTTACTTATGAGTTACTGTTTATTGTTTTTTGTGTATCTTAATTGTTACAGTAAGGATAGGATCTGTGTATTGAGCCAGGTGTTATAGTAACTTGATACTATCGTGAGGGGATTGTGTGTATTTAGGCTATTTTTACATGAAGACGTGTTGATTTGAAAAGCTGAGATTAATTGACAGGGGGAGGGTGTTTTCAGGCACACCTTTTTGAAAGGCTTCATTCACATTAAGCTCTTAAGATTTTAAAAGTTTATCATAAAATTAAAATATATTTGACAGTATGATATAGGTGATAGAGCTCAGCGCAGCAGCAACAGGTAGCGTGATTACCCAGGCTAAAGCGATAGGTTTCATTAAAGCCCAGTTTGCTTTACGATTGACAAGACCTATACCTAAAACAGCACCGATCAAGATATGCGTACTTGAAACGGGGATACCAAGCATTGATGCCATAAGCACAACACCTGAGGCGGACAATTCCGCAGAAAACCCTGAAGCAGGGTGCATTTTTGTTAAGTTTGTTCCAACCGTTTGAATAACCTCTTTCCCTATAAACCAAAGCCCGGCTATAAGTGCTATACCAAAGGTGAGCATGGCAATGGGTGGTACTGCAGCAGACGAATGTACATCCCCTGTTCTTATAACATCCAAAATTGCAGCAAAGGGGCCAATAGCATTAGCGATATCGTTTGAGCCATGACTAAAAGCAAAACCTGATGCGGTGAAAACTTGCATCCAGCTAAACATCAAAAAAGTCGAACTCTCTAAGGATTTACCTTTGAGTGTTTTTGCCAATATATAGGTTGCCATCCACACAGATGCAGCTACCATCATGAGTATTAGCATTTTATTGAGCGTAGAAAATGCAAGGTTCATGTTGTGAAGCCCCTTGAATATAAGCATGGCGGATATGACAATAGAACCTATGGCAGCGATCACGGGGACATAGTTTTGTAGCGCCTTATACGCGCCTAAGGTCTCTTTTTTATTATCAAGTTCATGTAGTTTTTTATGATACTCTGTTTCAAAATCCTCTATATCAAAATCAGTGTCATCTTTTACGTGAGCATCACGGGCTAAAGCATTTGTATAGGCTGTTTGTTCTTTTTCGCTAAGTATCTCAAAATTATTTTTATGTTCTTTTTTATATAATTTTTTTTCTATTTTAATCTCGGCAAGGTTTGCATGTGCCTGATCGTTGTAGTCCAGTACATGTTTTTTTATATTGTAATAAAGTACATAAGAGACTAAACCCCCAAGCACAGGAGAGATGACCCAAGACATGGCAATAGTGCCTATCTTATCCCAGTGAACAAGTTCAAAAGCAGCGTCTGCACCGCTAAGTACAATTCCCAGTGTTATAGAACTACCAACAATACCACCGATAATAGAGTGCGTTGTTGAAACGGGATAGCCTTTTTTAGTGGCGATAAGAAGCCAAATAGCTGCCGCTAAAAGCGCTGACATCATGATGTATACAAACTGCATAGGTTCTACATTCACAGTTGATAAGTCAATAATGCCTTTTCTGATGGTATCGGTGACTTCTCCTCCTGCTATCATCGCACCACTGACTTCAAAAACCGCAGCAATGGCAAGGGCTTGAGGTATGGTAAGTGTCTTTGCCCCTACACTTGTCCCAAAGGAGTTTGCAACATCGTTACCTCCGATGTTAAATGCCATGAATATTCCAAATAGTGTTGCTAGAATAAAGATAAGGATGTGGTTGTGGTTGGTGTAGTCTATGCCCCAAAATAAAAAATATGAAGTTATTGCAATTAAAAGTACCCCAAAAAATAGACTCAATTTTGGTATGTTTCTGATCATCACTGTCCTTTGGCTGTTGAGATGAAACAATAATGAAACATTATTGCAGAAGCATTACAAAACTAGTGTCGGTAAAGGAGACGGTATAAGCCGGATTTAACGTGATAAAGGTGTTGATAAGTACAAAAAAGGAAGGCCTTCCCTGATGCAAGAGCTAAAAGGCTTGATTGTTGGAACTGATTATTCTACAGCATCAATAGAAGATTCGTCCGCATCATCAATCCAGTACCAGAAAATCTGATAGGCAATGGTAAGAAGAACGGCTCCAAGAAACATACCGATCAGACCGCTAACAACCATACCTCCAAGTGCACCAATTAATATTATGGGCATCGGTGCATCTACACCACGGCCAAGCAGTAGCGGTTTGAGTACATTGTCTGATAATCCTGCAATAATGAAGTAGATGGTATATAAGGTGTTTTCTACAAGAGAATTATCTCCCGTTGACCACACATAGATAACAATGGGTATAGCGATAATGGCAGTCGGCAGCTGTATGATTCCAACTAGCATAACGATAAGTGCCAATATACCCGCAGCCGGAACCCCTGCGATAAAAAAACCGATACCAAATAATAAACCCTGTATATAAGCAACCCCAAGAACTCCCGTGGCAACAGAACGTACGGTGCTTACTGTTAGGTGTTGAAGTTTTACACCTCTTATAGGACCTACAATACGATTTAATATGCGCTGCATAGCATCACTTCCCTTTTGTGCCCACGCCATCATTATTCCAGCAATAATAAGCGCACCTATAAACTGGATTAAAGCAAAAAGAGTACTTCTTGCAAGAGCGATGGCTTTTTGAACAAGTATACGGATCTGATCTTTGTGTGTATCTAAGAACACGGGAAGGTCTGTGGCAGCTTCATACCAGCCATCATAGAGTTTTTCACCAACAAGCGGCCATTTTTTTATGCTTAAATCCGGTTTTGTGATAGTCAATGTTTTATCTTGATATGCCGTTTGCAGATCGTAAATCTTACTTGAGAGGGAATCACCCATAGTGATTAAAGGAATACCAATAAGTATAAAGCTAAAGATGACAAGAAACAGGGCCGTAAAACCTTGGCTGCTTTTTAAGCGTCTTGTCATGTATTGATGCAATGGATAGAGCATGATGGCAAGAATCATCCCCCACACTAAAACAGTTATAAAAGGCGAAAGGACGCGCATGCTTAAGAAAACTAAAAAAACAAGCAGACCTAAACGTATCATCGCGTCATTAAAGCTCTTGGGCGTCAGTATTGTTTCGTCTTTTTTATCACTATGCATAATAAGTACCCTTATGAGATGTTGAACATATATAATTTTTTGGATTATAGCATAGAGTACTGTATATGATTAAGATACTAATGTCCGAAGTAGGGGTGCGTTTATTGAAGACTAAAAAGTGTATTGAAAAAGAGATATAAATAATATGCGCAAATCGGTTTGGCAAAAGTTCTGATACGTTAAAGAGTGGTAACGCTTTAATTGATGCAAGAGCTAAGGCTCTTGAAAAAGTAGAGAATTACGAACTGAACCCACGCTTACATTCTTGAATAGCCTCTTCTTCATAATGTCTCCTTATACACAAACAAATGTGCTTAATCGTCTTATATGCAATATGTTCAAATATCAAAGATTTCAGTCGATAACATGCATTAGCAATAGTTATACATCATTTGTAGTAAGCAAAAAGTATAAAAAATATGATTAAGTCATACAGAATTGAGAAAAACAGATAGTTTTGGTGATAAATAATTATTTATCTTAAGGTCGTATTACATACAATGCGTGATATTAAATTATTAGTATTACACTTGCAATATCAGTCCTAATATGGTACCATTTAAAGACCGAAGGAGTTTGTCATGCAAATTATAAACGATATAAAACCAGTTACTTACCTAAAAAGTAGAGCAGCTGATGTACTCAAACATATTAATGAAACTCATAGACCTATGATTATCACACAAAATGGTGAGGCAAAAGCAGTTATCCAAGACCCAAAAAGCTATGAGGATATGAAAAATGCCATTTCTCTTTTAAAAATACTTTCTTTTGCAGAAGAAGACATTAAAAATGGAAATATACATAGTGAAGATGATGTATTTAACTCTGTAGAAGAACTACTTGAAAAATGAGTGAGACATATAAACTAAAATGGACTACAAACGCAAAAGATGATCTTTTAAATATTGTTGCCTATATAAAGAAAGATAGTCTTAGCATTGCAAATGATATGTATCAAAAAATAAGAAAAAAAGCCCATTCAAGTAACTTTTTTCCTTTAAAAGGTAGAGTCGTTCCTGAGCTTCAAAAAGAAGGAATTACTTTATATAGGGAAGTTATTGCTTCGCCATGGAGAATTATATATAAAGTTGGAACTGATACCGTTTATATAATGGCGATTTTGGATTCAAGACAAAATGTTGAAGAGTTGTTGCTTCAAAAGCTTTTAAGAGCTTAGAGGCTAACGTCTGTCGTGAGCTTATCTATAAAGGATTATAAAAAATGGCAGCATTTCTTCCCATATTAAAAACAACTTTACCCTATGTTATAGATGTTTTAAAAATAGCTATTCCAGCTTTTACATCAAAAACTGATGATAAAAAAGATGCTGAAATTATTCCAGCACAAATATTAGAACTTCAATCTGCTGCTGCACAAAATGCAGAATCTGTTAAGGTTATTGCAACGCAACTTAAAGATACAATAGAAGGTATTGAAACTGCTTCAATTAAGATTGAAAAAGAACTCATTTTATTTAAACGTATATCTATAATTTCTATAGTAATTGCAATAGCGAGTTTTGGATTTTCTGTATTTATAGCTTTAAATACATAACGGCTATTATAAGATAACAAAAATGAGCATACGCAATCATTTACTGCAGGTATACCCTTTGAATATCATGTGTTTGCATTATTCCATCTAATCGATATACACAAAATGTATTGTTATTGTTAACAGGATTCTAAATGCAACTGACAAGCATTGAATTGGCGTATTTTTTTCTTGTGGTTTTTAGAATTTCAAAGGGGAAGTTAAAGTGTGAGATAAAATTAAAAAGCTCCAAAACCCGAAGGCTTTGGAGTAAACCGTAATCTCTTTGAAATTACAGACGAGATTCGTAGCGTCTCATCATGAAAAGACGTTTAAGAATTTTCTTGCGAGTACTAATCTTCTCTTTCTTGCGCTTGTCAGTTTCCGTTTCGTGGAAACGTCTAGCACGTGCTTCAGTAACAATCAGATTTCTATCTGTTTGTTTCTTGAAACGACGGTAAGCAGCGTCGAAGTGATCATCAGATTTTAAGATAACACCAGGCATTGCATTCACCTACTTTCTCTAATTATTATTAGGATGGAATTATAGCATAACTTCTATAAGCTGCTAATTAGCTTGAATTTTGGCCCCTGATGGGCTGCTTTTGTCTTGTGAGGCTTCCGCGTCAACCAGCTTTTCAAGACGGCGTATTTAATACTCTTGTCGAGGTGGTTATGCCCTTGCAATCCGTTTAATCATAATTTTTTTCTATACCAGTATGCAGGGTGTGTTGCTAGACTCAAGTAGATTAATGGTGTTCATTTATCTACTTTTGATACATTTGGGTTAGTTAAGCATACCGTGGATAGAATAGTAGGTTTATATACAGTTGTGATCACTGTTTTTTTCCGTATATGAAGTGAATTCTCTAAACAATTATATTTGTATTGCAGCGTTTATTACGTTAAGTATGTGTTTTAATGCACGCTGTCACTTTATAGTTCGTTATAGAATGCTTCTCGGAAATTTGATTTTGTGATAATATATTCTAATAGGTTTAGATACTAAATGTAGTAAACAAAAAAGGCCGCTAATAATGAGCGATAAAGAAACCCTTCTTGAACTTAAGGCTGCTGCCAAAGAACTCTCTTTATTATATGTTGAAGATAACGAAGGTATGTTAAAAAGTACTGTCCAGTTTTTTCAAAAATTTTTTAAAACTGTTGTTTCGGCAAAAGATGGAGAAGAAGGTCTAGAAAAATTTCAACAACAAGACTTTGATTTAGTAATCACTGACTTGCAGATGCCCCATATGAATGGTTTTGATATGTTGGAGATGATAAAAGCACAATCGCCTCATGTAAAGGTTATTATCACCTCTGCCCATAATGAGCGGGATCAACTCCATCGGGCGATTAAGCTTGGTGTCAATGAGTATTTAATTAAACCAATAAAAATAGATGAACTGACGAAGGCTATTTTAGAAATTATTCATGTAGCCGAAAATGAAAGAAATGAAACTGTTCTCTATACGCAGTTACATCGTGTTTTTAACTATCAACACAACTTCGTAGTCATGTTTGAAAGAGAAGAGATGCTTCTTGCTAATAAAAACCTTCTCACTTTATTTGGTGTATATTCTTTGGATGCTTTTAAAAATAAATATCATGACTTAGGAGAGCAGTTTCAAGAACATGATGATTTTTTAACTAATACGAAAGCTGCCTCATGGTTTAAAACAATAAGTGAAAACATAGGGAAGTTTTTTCATGTAAAACTACGTGATGCTCAAGGAAAGACACATCATTTAATTGTGAAAATGCAAAATGTGCCTAATAAAAAAGACTATTTTATCCTTTCTATGGATGATGTTACAGAACTTGACCTCTTGAGCTTATTAGATAAAAAAGAAAATGATAATGATGTTATTGTTGAAGAGAACGACGAACTGTATAAACTCTTAGATGCAGCCGCAAAAAACCATATTAAAATCAATGTTCACAGCTTTTATAAGGGCCTAAGTATTACGAATCCAGGTATCATACTCGAAGCGAATGAAAAACGTACTATCTTGACATGTAACGTTATACAACTTAAGGCTATGCAGTACGAACGCAATGTGATTCTTAGTTCGGATCTTTTCCCCCAAGACCTTTATTATGCTTCAGTCCGTGATATAGACTTTCAAGCACAAAGATGTTCCTTAAGCATGGGTGGTTTGTCTGCAGAAAATGCAACGCAAAGAGAGTTTATACGTATTGAGCCTGAAGAGCAACAAACCGTCACTCTCTTTTATCAAAATAGAAAGTTTGGTGATGAGATGAAGGTACTTGACATTAGTGTTAAGGCCGTGCGTATTTATACCAGACATATTATAAAAGGCATGGAAAATGATGATGAAATAAACTTAGATATGGTTTTGAACTTAAACAAGCGTGCTTTTATTATCAAAGCAAAAGGACGGGTGCTTAAAATCATTGAGCGTAAACAGGGGTATGAACTGGTAATAAATTTTTATGAAGAAAAACGCAATAAGTCACTGATAGATTATGTTGCTAAACGTCAAATGGCCTTAATACGTGAATTTAAGAAGATGGAAAATAGCGTAGATGGTGTGATCTATAAAAATTAACACTTAAGGATAAAATATGCAAAACGATAAAGTACTTTACGATAGAGATGGTTTTAAGTGTGTTATGTTTAGTATTGATGATGAAAGCCACGAAGAGAAGTTTCTTTCGGTAAATCAGTATCTTATTGTAAATAATGGCGAAGGTTTTTTAATTGATCCCGGTTGCAGTGCAGCCTTTGATGATGTGTTAGAAGCTGTTGAAAGACATATGCGTCCTGAAAACCTAAAATATATATCCTTTTCACACCAAGACCCCGATGTTGCAGGTTCCTTGGCTGAATGGGTAAGTTATTCGTCTGCTAAGTTGATCTTTCCTGCTATTTGGAGTAGGTTTATGGAACATTACGGGCTTATGGACAGTAGCAGAGTCTTGTTAGTACCAGATGAGGGGATGGCATTTGAATTTAATGACAAAACATTACACTTTATTCCTGCGCATTTTTTACATTCTCCGGGACAGTTTACTATCTATGATGAGACAAGCAAGGTGCTTTTTAGCGCAGATATAGGTGCTGCTGTTTTACCGGTTCAAGAGGCAAATAAGCCAATTGATGACTTTGATAGCTATAGTGAATATTTATTAAGCTTTCATCAGCGTTTTATGGCAGCCAATATCTTTTGTAAGGCTTGGATTTCAAGGGTTTCTAAATTTGATGTACAAATTATTGCACCCCAACACGGGACACTTCTTACTAATGAGATGGTGAAGCAATTTTTAGATTGGTTTAGTGAACTTAAATGTGGCGCCGATCTTTTGGGAAAGAATGATACATGAGTTCAAAACCCAATACTAAGATAAGCCCGCTGTCTCCGGTAAAGACAATAATATATAGCTTTATTCTATTGACAATCTTGCTGATTGGGGTAAATTCCTATCATTCAAACCATGTAGAAGACTTGAAAACTTTTTCAAATACAATTTATAAACATCCACTTGTTGTCTCTAGCGCCAGCCTAAAAGCAAAGTCGGATGTGTTGAAAATTCAAAGAGATATGTTGCAGTTTTCTTTGAAATACTTCTATCATGAAAAGATAGTAAGTGATAATAATACTAAGTTGCAAGACCTGCAAACCAATATCGGTATGAGCGTTGATGAGATAAACAAAGAATTGGGCATTATTCAAAAAAACATCTTGGGAAAGGAAGGGAAAGCACTTTCTTTAAAAGCACAAAAGCAGTTTGACGAATGGATAAAAAAACATAAGATCTTTTATCAGCTTATTGAAACGAGAGACTCTGTTAAGGTACGTGAATATTCAAAAAGTTTTCAAAACAAGCAAGCTAATGCCTTAATCCTTAGTTTTGATGCACTTCATAATTACGCAAGAGCTAAGGCAGATGAATTTAGTAGGCAAACAGAATCGGAGTTTAATAAGGCACATACCGCAGACTTAATATCTGTGGGTCTTATCACCTTGATTTTTATTATTATCGGAATATATACCGTTATCAAGGTCAACAGCTATTTACAAAGAGAAGAAGAATTGATGCTAAAAATCAATGAACAAAGACTTCAATATGAATATGCTATCAGTGGTACACAAGATGGTCTATGGGACTGGAATCTTTTGGATAATACAATCTTTTTTTCAAGTAATTGGAAAAAAATGCTTGGGTATAAAAACAATGAACTGGAAAACAAGCTCGATACGTGGAAAGACCTGCTTCACCCTGAGGATCTTAATATGGCTGAGGCTAAGATATCTGAAGTTATTCAAAATTCAGATCTTGATTATGAGAGTATTCACAGGCTAAGGCATAAAGATGGTCATTGGGTGTGGATACTTGACCGTGGACAAGTGATTTTTAATGAAGAAGGACAAGCCATTAGGATGACTGGCTTTCATACAGATATAAGCACTCAAAAAGAACAAGAGATAGCTTTGAAAGAGCTTGGCGAACTTGTTGATAATGTTGTTGACACAATCGAAGGACTTATTTTTGTTAAAGATGTAAATTATAAATACATACTGTGTAATGAGGCTTTTTGTAAATTTGTGGGTAAAGACAAGGAAGAGATTGTTGGTTCTGATGACTTCTCACTGTTCAAGAAGGAGATCGCTGAAGACTTTAGAGTTAATGATACCAGTATGTTCGCCAATGATATCGCTACATCAAATTACGAATGGGTAAGTTACCCGGATGGATCAAAAAAATATCTGTTAACTACAAAATCGCCTCTAAAAAACTCTAGTAATGAGACCATAGCTCTGGTAGGTTATTCAACTGACATTACGGTGCATAAAAACCTTGAAGATCAACTCGTGTATCAACAAGCTTTATTGAAGCAGGCACAAAAAATATCTAGGTTAGGTTATTGGACCCTAAATGCTAAGGACGAAAGTCTTGTATGGAGTGACGAGGTGTATGCGCTCTTTGGCTATGATAAGAGGATTGGTTATGCAGGTTTAGAAATGTTTAAAAACAGTGTACATCCAGATGATAGAGATAGGGTGCTCGGAGAATATGATGAGTCAGTGAGAAATAAAACAGATTATGAATGTAGACACAGGGTTGTCTTGCCAAATAAAGAAATTGAGTATGTTTTAGAAAAAGCAAATCATGAATATGATGCTAATGGTGAATTTATACGCTCTATCGGAACAGTTCAGGATATAACAAAGGAAACCTTAAGTGATCTTGAGATTAAAAAAAGAGATGCCCAGCAACTGGAACTTGGATATATAATCGAACATACTCATAGTGAGGTTTACCTTGTTGATGCAAACAGTATGAAGTTTGTTTTTGTTAATCAAGCGGTTCTTAATAATCTCGGTTATTCAATGGAAGAGATAATGCAGATATTCCCTCTGGATATAAATAAAAATTTTGTAGATAAACATTATAAAAATATTATCAGTTCATTAGCAGGCACCATAAAACAGCAAGTACGTTTTGAGACTGAACATACGCGTAAAGACGGAACATCTTACCCTGTTCAAATGAATATACAAAAAACAACTTACAATAATAAGTCCGTTTATTTGGCAGTTGCCATTGATATAACAAATGAATTAAAAGCACAAAAAGAAATCCGTAAGCAAGAAGAGATTATGATTGCCCAGTCTCGTCATGCGGCTATGGGTGAGATGATAGGGATGATAGCCCACCAATGGCGCCAACCTATAACGACCATTGCTATGGGTGCAAATAACATGTTAGCCGACATTGCGCTTGAAATAAACGAGCCTGAAAATGTTGAAGATATGGCCAACATGATAGTAGAGCAAACCCAATACCTGTCTCAGACCATAGAAGATTTTAGAAACTTTTTTAAGCCTGATAAAGAAAAGTCAAGTGTTAGACTCTTTGATGTTGTTGAAAACACGCTTTCTATACTTGCGGACAGTATGAAGGCCCATGCAATAGGTATAAAAATCGATATAGAACCTGATGCGTGTACAAATACTTATGAAAGAGAATTGATACAGGTTTATATTAACATCTTGAAAAATGCAAAAGAAGCTCTTGTGGACACTGGCGTACAAGATCCGTTTATTAAGATCTCTGTTTATTCACAAGAAAATAAGGTGATTACACGAATATGTGATAACGCGGGTGGCATTAAAGAAGAGATTCGTGATAAGATATTTGATCCTTATTTTACAACCAAGGATGAAATAACAGGTACAGGGCTTGGCTTGTATATGTCAAGGACTATTGTTGAGAAGCATCTTTTAGGTAAATTAAGTGTCAATTGCAATGACAAGGGCAGCTGTTTTATTATTATTTTAGACAAGGAGAGTTGTGATGAAAAATGAAATTTTTCATTTGAAAGAGCTTTGCGCACAAAGGTCCATCTTGTATGTCGAAGATCAAGAGCCTCTTCGTATGGCAGTAGGTGAATACCTTGGAAAGTTTTTTAAAAAGGTTGTTTTGGCAGAAGACGGGCTGGATGGACTTGAAAAATATAAGCAAGAACACTTTGATCTAGTTATTACTGATATCTCCATGCCAAAAAAAGATGGTATGAGTATGGCTAAAGATATTAAAGCGATTAATCCCAAGCAAGAATTGCTTATTATATCGGCTTACTCCGAAGCAGACTATTTTCTTGAAGCAATGCGTATCGGCGTTGATGGCTTTATACTAAAACCTGTTGAATTTTCTCAAATCAATGCCGAACTTTTAAAAATCATGACAAAAATCGAGATGGTTCATCAGCTTGAAGCGTATAGTTCATCCTTAGAAATAATGGTTGAAGAGAAAACAAAAAAAGAACATATGCTTGAGTTAGAGAAAATCAAAAATCAAAAGAAGGTAATGATCTCTTTAGTGGACTTGATTGAAAAGCGAGATGCATACACAGCGGGACACTCATTACGCGTGGCAAACTATTGTCAAGTCATCGCAGAAAAAATGGGATATACAAAAAAACAGTGCGAACTTTTATACGAAGCAGGAACCTTGCATGATATAGGTAAAATTGGTATCCCCGATACGGTGCTTCTTAAGCCCGGTAAATTTACTGAACAAGAATATAGTCTAATCAAACAACATGTCGACGTAAGTGTAGATGTACTGAAAAAGATTCCCATGTATAACGATATTGTTGAAATTATAGCGCACCATCATGAGCGATATGACGGAGGAGGTTACCCAAAGGGTCTAAAGGAAGATGAGATACCACCTCTTGCCCGCATTATGATTGTTGCTGATGCCTTTGATGCGATGACAACAAACCGTATATATAAGGGTAGGAAAAGTATTCCTGAGGCACTTGAAGAGTTAAAGTCTTTAAGTGGTATACAGTTTCATCCCGAAGTGGTGGACGTGGTCGTAGAGGCCCTTAGTGATGTAAAAGTGGATTTGGAAATAAATCAAATGCCACAAAGTCCATTAGAAAAAGAACGATTTTCTTATTTCTATAAAGATCAAATTACAGGTGCATATAATCAAACCTATTTAGAAAGTATTTTGATGGAATGTAAACTGAATGGTATTGAATATGTCTTGTATGTCATCAACCTGCATGGCCTAGGTTCTTATAATAAAAAATTTGGATGGAATAAAGGAGACGAACTTTTGGAAGAGATTTCAACTCATTTGCAAAATACCTATTCGGATACAGTCTTATTTAGAGCACATGGTGATAGATTTGTTTTATTTAAGCATACTCAAATTGAAAATTTAGAGAAAGATGTGTCGTCTGTAGCATTTTTAGATAAACTTGATGTAAGTATGAAGGCTAAACAAATTCATATAGGGGCGATGAACAGTATCAGCATAGAAGAGCTGACGGAAAAGATATATTCTTAGGTAAAGAGCTAAATCTTAGTCTTAATGAAGCTCTCCATGCTGGATACCACGTCCTGTATAGATGCTTCTCCTGATATCTTAGTATGTAATTCTTTCGCAGAGTAAAATGCCTGGATGTCAGCAAGTGGACCCAGATAGACATTCATACGGTTATCAAAGACTTCATTATTATCATCAGCACCACGGGCGCGGCCTAAGACTCTGTCTCGGGCTGTCTCTTGTGAGACTTCCACCTCAATAACAGAAACAAGCTCTATAGAATCTTCTTTTAGAAGGTACTCGTCAAGTGCATTCATCTGCTCATGTGAACGAGGGTAACCGTCGATGATGATAGTATCCATCTGAGACGCTTTGATAGCAGAGATGATGGTCTCTATTGCGATCTCAATAGGAACGATGTTTCCTTTTGAGATAAAACTGTCAATGATCTTGCCACGCTCAGATCCGGACGCGACTTCCGCACGGAGTAAATCGCCGGTAGAGTAATGCTTGATAAGATCAGCGTTTTGTGCTGCGATGAGTTCCGCATCGGTTGTTTTACCCGAACCCGGAGCACCAATGATAAGAATGAGTTTTTTCACTGTTTACGCATCTTTCTTTGGTGTTTCTCTTAGGCGAATATGCAAATCACGTAGTTGTGCATTGTCAACCGGGCTTGGTGCATCGGTTAAGATACAGGATGCTTTTTGCGTTTTAGGGAAGGCAATAACATCACGAATAGAGCTTTGCTTGGTAATCAACATAATCAGTCGGTCAAAACCGATAGCAAAACCACCATGCGGAGGCGCACCAAATTTAAGTGCATCAAGTAAGAAACCAAACTTCGACTGTGCTTCTTCTTCTTCAATGCCCATCATTTCAAAGACCTTAGACTGGATCTCTTCTTTATGGATACGAATAGAACCACCACCAAGCTCTGTACCGTTAAGCACGATATCATAAGCGATAGATTCAATGTCTTCCAAATGTTCTTTGTCCATGTCGGCAGGCATAGTAAAAGGATGGTGAAGTGCTTTTACACGACCGTCTTCGATCTCAAACATCGGGAAGTCAACCACCCAAGTGAACGCAAACTCGTCAGGATCGATGATATCCATTTTTTCGTGTTCCGCAATAAAGATACGAAAGCGTCCCATATAATCTAAAACAACTTTTTTCTCTCCGGCACCAAAGAAGATAACATCACCGACTTCAAGTTCACAGCGTGATATAAGTTCATCAATCTCTGTTTGAGCGAAGAATTTAACAAGGGGACCCTTGAGGCCATCTTCTTTCATCTGAAAATAACCAAGGCCGGCTGCACCAAACTTACGTACATAGTCTTCAAAACTTTTCATCTCACGTTTAGAGAAGATGGTGTCACCTTGAGGGACTTTTAATGCTTTGATACGGTTTGTCTTAGGCTGTGCGGCTATCTTGGTAAAGATCTCATTATCACACTTTGCAAAGATATCGATCACATCAACCATCTCAAGGCCGTAACGAAGGTCAGGTTTGTCTGAACCGTATTTTTCCATTGCATTGGAATGCGTCATACGAGGGAAGGGCGCTTGCACCTTAACACCACATGCATCAAACATATCGGTTAAAAGTTTCTCTGCGGTAGCAATGACATCTTCTTGATTACAAAAACTCATCTCAACATCTATCTGAGTAAACTCAGGCTGACGGTCAGCTCTTAGGTCTTCATCTCTAAAACATCTGGCAATCTGGAAGTATTTGTCAAAACCACCTACCATGAGTAATTGCTTAAATAACTGTGGTGATTGTGGAAGGGCATAAAACTCGCCTTCGTGTACACGTGAAGGTACAAGATAATCACGCGCACCCTCTGGAGTTGACTTCGTAAGAATAGGCGTCTCTACTTCAAGAAAGCCTAACTCATCTAAAGAGTTACGCGCAGCGATAGCCGCCTTAGAACGCAGACGAAATGTCTCATATGTTTTAGTATTACGTAACTCAAGATAGCGGTAACGAAGTCTAGTCTCTTCGCCGACCTTCTCATCTCCGATAACAAAAGGAACAGGCTCTGAACGGTTTTCGATGATCAGTTCATCAACAATGATCTCAATGGTGCCTGTTTTCAGACGAGGGTTGGTCAGGCCTTCACCACGGGCACGTACAGTCCCTTTGGCGATCAGTACGAATTCGTCACGCACACCGTCAGCAGTGGCATGCGCTTCTTTACTATCAGCGGGGTCACAAGTCAGTTGGACAAGACCACTCTTGTCTCGAAGGTCAATAAAAATAATACCGCCGTGGTCTCTGTGGCTATTTGCCCAACCAGCAACCGTGACTTCTTGGCCAATATGGCTCTCGTTTAAATCAGTACAATAATGCGTTCGCATGAAGATCCTATATAATAGAAGAATTTTCGTGATTTTATCTAAGAAAAGCTTATAAGCCTCTAACATGAGCTTATAAGTACTTAAAGTTACTTTACATGAAATAGGGCTTTTAACTTTTGTGGGCTTTTTAAGTAATGTATTAATATACTTCCTCAATTCAAGTAGAAAAGAAGTTTATGATGATGAAACAAATTGATATGAGCTCACCAGAGTTTTTAGCTGAAATGGAAAAAACAACAAAGTTTACAGATAAAGTAAATAAGCAGTTTGGATACGTTTATAATCCAAATAATGATGTTAACGAAGGTGTTACTATGGGGTTGGCTCGTCATAAAATGCTTTATGGAAAACGCTTTTGTCCTTGTTTTATGGTTGATGAGACGGAAGACGGAAGGTTTAAAAGTGCTGATGAACGTATCTGTCCATGTCCTCAAGCGATTGAGCAAGAGATTCCTGAAGTAGGAAAGTGTCATTGTGGTATCTTCTGTACGCCAGAGTATGCTGCGAACAACGATCAATAAAACGAACATCTTACTTTTTAAAATATGGCATATCGTCATATTTTGCCATATTCCCCTACTTAAGCTATAATATTCAATAAAAAACCTTACTATAATTGAGAAAATATGACAGATTGTAAAATTGAAAAACCTAAAGAAATTGCAAAGATCGGCGTTGTGCTTCGTCCGTCTTCCCCTGAGATTAAAGATCAATTCTTGTGTGTCAAAAAGAGTTTTGAAAAATATGGTATTGAAGTCGTTTTAGATAACAACAGTGCACAAATGCTGGGGCTTATGGGGCAGGAATTTGAACTCTTGTGTGAAAGTGCTGATGTGCTTGTAACCCTTGGCGGAGATGGTACTTTGATATCTGCTGTACGGCGTTCGCATGAGTATGATATACCAGTTTTTGGTATACACGCCGGAAAGCTTGGGTTTTTAGCAGATATTGACCTTGCCGAATTGGATGACTTTATACAAAAACTAGTCTCGGGTAAGTATAGGATTGATAGCAGAGCAGTGTTACGTGCGGAGATTATTACGAAAGAGGGCAGTTCAAAGCTTGTTGCTTTTAATGACATTGTTCTGACACGTTCTACTATCTCTAAGATGATACATCTGGATACCTTCGTAGACGGAAAACCCTTTAATACCTATTATGGGGATGGTGTCATAGTGTCTACACCAACGGGTTCAACAGCCTACAATCTTTCTGCCGGTGGACCGGTTTTGTTTCCTTTAACACAGGTTTTTGCTTTAACACCGATCTCACCACACTCACTTACGCAGCGCCCGGTTGTACTGCCTGGTCATTTTACAATCGAGTTTAAAACGCCTGATGCATCTGCACTGGTTGTCGTTGATGGTCAAGATATGTATGATTTTGGAGAAGGAGATGTCATCAAGATTCGTCTTTCGGGAAAACCTGCTTTGCTTATTCACAGAGAAGAATTCAATTATTTTGAAGTTCTCAAAGAAAAACTAAGCTGGGGAGAATAAGTCTGCATGATTGAGCGTTTTTACCTCAGGGACTTTTTATCGTTTCAAGAAGCAGAAATGGAGTTTAAAAAGGGTTTGGTTGTTTTTACCGGTCCCAGTGGGAGTGGTAAATCAATATTGATGAGCTCCATCCTTGCTTCTCTTGGGCTTGATGAAGCTAAAGCAGGTTTGAGTGAGGCAACTATCAACTTTCCTGTGAACCTTGAAGAACTTGGCATAGAAGAAGACGAGTGCACGATCTTTAAACAGATCAAAAAAGACAAGGTACGTCATTTTATCAATAATCAAACAATCTCTAAAAAGGTTCTGCTGGGACTTTCTAATACATTCGTTCGTCATTTGAGTTTAAGAGATTATAGTGATTTTAAGAACGAAAACTTATTGGCTATGATCGATCAGTTTGCCATGCAAGCACATAAGAATCACCTAGAATCTATACATACCTATCAAAAAAAGTTTTCTCGTCTTAGTGCAATAAAAAAAGAACTTTCCAAGATAGAAGAAGATGAGAAAAAACTTATTGAACTTCGAGAGTTTGCCGAGTTTGAAATAGCAAAGATCGATAAGATATCACCTCTAAAAGGTGAAGATGAAGAGCTTATGCAGGTCAAGAAAGAGCTTTCGAAAAAAGAGAAGATTGAAGAGTCCATAAATACGGCTGAAGAGGTGTTTAATTATGAAAACTCCGTATCTCAGGCACTTGATCTTTTAAACATAGAGTCTTCGTTCTTTGATGATGCTATGAATGAGCTGCGTGCACATTTTGAAGCATCAAGAGAACGTCTGGCTGAGCTTGGTGAATGTGACATTGAAGAGATATTAACGCGCATAGAGCAAATCTCTGAGCTGAAGCACCGATATGGAAGTATTGAAGAAGCAATCGCCTACAAAGAACAGAGATTAAAAGAATTAGAGCATTATGATAATCTTGACGAGCAAAAAGAGAACCTTCGCACTGAGATATCCAAGCTACAGGCCGATGTAGTGTTGGAGGCAGAGAAGATCTCTGCACAACGGTTGAAAGCACTTAAAAAAATAATCGTTTCGTTTAATGATTTTTTAAAGCAGCTTTATCTGAGAACTGCGACGATAAACCTGTGCAAAGATGAACTAGGTTTATATGGGCAAGACAGGGTGGAAATTGAACTTAATAACACGGCACTTGAGAAAGTCTCTGCCGGCGAATTTAACCGTCTTCGCCTTGCTCTGCTCGCTGTAAAAAGTCTTCAGGTTAATGAAGGCGGTATCTTGATGCTTGATGAGATTGATGCCAACCTAAGCGGTGAAGAATCTATGTCGGTGGCAAAGGTACTTTCACATTTGGCAAAAGATTACCAGATCTTCGTGATTTCGCATCAGCCCCAATTGACATCGCAAGCAAATCAGCACTTTTTAGTGCACAGAGACAAGAACAGCGGTGTTAAGGAACTCAATGAAGAAGAACGTGTTTCAGAAATAGCGCGTATGATAAGTGGAGATAAGATTACACAAGAAGCGATTAAATTTGCCCGTGGCCTGATGGAAGAAAATGTGTAATGTGTCTGGTCATTAGTTTTGTTCTGGGTGCATTGGGAATAAACTTTTTTCTTAATGGGTTTTATGCCCAGGCAATCATTATGAGTGTCCTGAGTCTGGGATTTGCGCTTTTAATGATACGAAATATTAGGTGCCGTAAGAACGCCTGCAAAACAAAAGAAAAAACGCCAGAAGAAAATATAAGTGATGAAAAAGAGGGATTATGATAGTTGACACACATATACACTTGGACAATGAGCAATATTATGAAGATATTGATGATGTTATTCAAAGAGCTATAAACAGTGGAGTGCAAAGGTTTGTTATTCCCGGAGCCGATCCAAAAGATCTTCCTCGGGCGAAAGCATTAGCTTATAAGCACGACAGTGTCTATTTTTCCGTTGGTATGCACCCTTATGATATTACAAATTATAGTGAAGAAATAATACGTGAATATGCTCAAGATAAGCGTTGTGTTGCTATTGGTGAGTGTGGGCTGGATTATTTCAGGCTGCCTGAGGATGAGATGGAAAAAGAAGAAGAGATCAAACACCAAAAAGAGGTCTTTCGTGCGCACATACGCCTTGCTAACGAGCTAAAAAAGCCATTGATTGTGCATATACGTGAAGCAAGTCATGATGCGCGCGTTATTCTTGAAGAAGAAGCGTCGCAGGGTGGAGTGTTACACTGTTTTAATGCGGACGAAGAGCTTCTTGTTTTGGCGAAACTGGGGTTTTATTTTGGTATCGGAGGCGTGCTTACCTTTAAGAACGCGCGTAAACTTGTGAACGTGTTACCAAAAATCCCAAGAGAGAAGCTTCTGATTGAGACGGACGGGCCATACCTTACCCCGCATCCACACAGAGGAAAACGCAATGAACCCTTATATACTGCCCTTGTGGCGGATAAGATGAGTGAGCTTTTATGTATTGAACGTGATGAAATAGAAGCGCTTACAACGGAGAATGCACAAAGGCTTTTCAATATTAATATTTAATAATATTAATACTTCCAGAGCTCTTTTCCATCAACTTAATTAATAATAAATCCTCAAATGGCTAAAATATAGATTCAAATTATAAAACAAACAAGGGCCTTAAGCTTTTAAGCCACTTGTTTAGCGTTTCGAGGTGCCTTTGAAGTTTTTTATTTTATCTGTTTTTTTATTTTCTACATCCTTGTTTGCTGTATTGAATTTTGAATCAAACCATGCTAAAGAAGTAAAGCTTCTTCGTAGTTTTGACATTAATCCTTCATTTTTAAATGACCCGACGCTTAACTATATCAAAGATCAAAAACGTGCACGTTACAAAAACACGTATTTTTTTAAGACGATGAATGATGCTTATATTTTCATTCCTCTTGTGAAGAAAACCATTGCAGATTCGGATGTGCCCAGTGAAATTCTTTATTTGGCAATGGCTGAGTCAAACTTCTCAACGCGGGCATATTCAAAGAAAAAAGCTTCGGGTATGTGGCAATTTATGCCTTATACTGGCCGCATCTATGGACTCAAGATTGATGATTATGTTGATGAACGCCGTGATTTGGTCAAATCAACTGAGGCAGCTGTAAAATTTTTAAACCACCTGCATAAGAAGTTTGGAAAATGGTACCTCGCGGCAATTGCTTATAACTGTGGTGAGGGTAGACTTCGAAGAGCAATTAAAAAGGCCGGTACGGATGACCTTGAAGTTTTATTAGACCCTAAAAAGAAATATATCCCTGCAGAAAGCAGACGCTATATCCGTAAGATAATTGCCTTAGCCCTCATAGGTTATGATGAAGCCTATATGATAGAAAATGAATGTGATTATCTACTTAATAGAGGCAATGCCTACTCTTTATCAAGGGTTGACGTGCCTGCAGGTGAAAGTATTAGCCGTATAGCTAAGATCTTATCTATGCCAAGTGGTGATCTTAAAAAACTCAACCGCCACCTAAAGTATGATTTTGTCCCGCCTTACGGTAAATCATATCAGGTCTACATTCCGTACATCAAACTTTCGGAATTTAAGACAAAATACAAACCAGCGAAACTACAGACAATGTACCTGGTACATACGGTAAGCTCAGGTGACAACCTGTCTTATCTGGGAAAAAAATACAATATACCTTATAGCCGTATTCGTGATTTCAATAAGCTCCGTACAGACAGGCTATCGTTAAAGCAAAAGCTTATTATCCCCGTAAGTAAACACTATGTTCCTAAAACGAGTAAATCTTATACAGTTAAAAGTGGAGATACATTAGATTCAATCTCAAAGTATTTCAAGCTTTCGATAATGGAACTAAAAAAGAAAAATAGATTGACGACTAATTTGATAAAAATAGGGGAGAAGCTGCGTGTTAATTAAAAGTGCTTCTGTACTGATTATTGTAATGCTTGTATTTAATGCATGTAGTAGGCGCCCTATTGACAGAACAAGCGCATCTTACCGTGCACCGGTAGCAAATTCTTCAAAACCGGGAAACTTGCGCCATCCAACTATGCGTCCATACACGGTTATGGGAAATAAATATTATCCCTCTGTGGTTAGTGTTGGTGAGAATTTTGAAGGTCGTGCTTCTTGGTATGGGCCGAATTTTCATGGTAAAAAAACGTCTAACGGCGAGACCTACAGTATGTGGCAGATGACAGCTGCGCACAAGACACTACCAATGAACACGGTTGTAAAGGTCACAAACAAAAGCAATGGCAGAAGTGTCATTGTTCGTATTAATGACAGGGGACCTTTTGTCAATACCCGCATTATCGATTTGTCGAAAAAAGCTGCAACAGAGCTGAATATGATTAAAACAGGAACCGCACCGGTAAAGCTTGAGATACTGGGCTTTAACAAAAAAGGCGAGACTAAAATCACCAAGACCTCAATGCAAAAAGACCTCAAAGAGAAGGTGCTTGGAAAATATGCCCTTCAAATAGGCTCTTTTAGTAAAATTGAAGGTGCAATTACTACTCAAGAACGCTATAATAACGCATCTGGTCGCTACAAAACGGTTATCAAAGATATTGATGACGGAAATCAAAGACTTTTTAAAGTATTACTCACTGGGTTTCAGGGCGAAGAAGAAGCAAGGGACTATAAGGCAAGGCATTTTGCCGGTTCATTTATTGTAAGAGAATAAGGATGTTGACATAATGATTAAAATTGAACGTAAAACTAAAGAGACAGACATCAATGTTGAGTTGGAACTATACGGCGAGGGGAAAAGCAGCATAGATACGGGAGTTGGATTTTTCGACCACATGCTTGAGAGTTTTTCGAAACACGCTTTGATTGATTTAAATGTAAGGTGTAAAGGTGATACGCATATTGATGATCACCATAGTGTTGAAGATGTTGGTATCGCAATTGGGCAAGCACTTAAACAGGCAATTTACCCTGTTTCAAAGGTTGAGCGTTTCGGATCAGCTGCAATTGTAATGGATGAGACCTGTGTTGAATGTGATTTAGATCTGAGTAACAGACCTTTTTTAATCTATGCAGTTGATGTTGAAGGAAAAGTGGGACAGTTTGATGTTGAGCTGGCAGAAGAGTTCTTTCGTGCTATAGTTTTTAACTCAGGTATTACAGCGCATATTATAATGAAACGTGGTAAAAACAAGCACCACATCATTGAAGCTGCTTTTAAATCCTTAGCTGTTGCCTTACGTCGTGCAACAACGACTAATGATAGAATCTCTGTTCCAAGCACGAAGGGTGTGCTGTGATCGAACTTCTTGTCTTTGATGTTGATGGGTGCCTAACGAACGGTCAGATCACCTACGGTGAAGATGGAAATGAGATTAAAGCATTTAGTGTGAAGGATGGTCTGGCAATAAGCTCTTGGATACGTCTGGGAAAAAAAGCCGCAATTATTACCGGTAGACGCTCAAAGATAGTTGAGCGTCGTGCTAAAGAGTTAGGGGTTAATTACTTATTTCAAGGTGTTAAAAACAAACTGGAAGTTTTAGATGAAATACGTCAATCAGAGAAGATTGAATATTCTCAAATTGCTGCAATCGGAGATGATCTTAATGATTATCGTATGCTTGAAGCAGTAGGCAAAAGCTACACACCGGCAGACGGATCTGAATATATTCGTGAACTGTGTGATGTAGTGCTGTACAGTAAGGGTGGAGAAGGTGCTGCTAGAGAGATGATAGAGGCTATTATAAAAGATGATGGTCAGGAAGAGGAATTTTTAAAGATCTGGAAATAGTATAGATGAAAATTACCCATTTTTTTATAGTAATCTTTTTATTTTCAATCTCACTTTTTATTTTTTTGCAACCGCAAGAGTATACAAAAAGTCAACAAGAAGAAGTGGCACAGCTTGAAATTGAAGACTTTACTATGTATGAAATTGCCAAAGATGGCGTTCAAAATGTTGTGAGCGGAACGATTGGAAAGCAATTTGCCAATTATTATCTGGTTGAAAATGCCCATTATATTGAAAACAAGAACAAGCTTGGTGAACACCTTTATGCTGACAATGGAAGGTTTGAAAAAGATATTGCTTATTTAAATGATAATGTGCGTTATTTTCGTGAAGATGGACTCTCATTTGAAAGTGATCATGCTGTTTATGATACAGATAAGGAGCTTTTGTATGTACCTAAGAACTTCGTTTTGACGCAAAATGAAAATATAGTTTATGGAAAAGAGTTGAAGTATAACGTGCAAACAGGAAAGATTATGGCAGAAAAAGTCAATGCTAATTATTATATACAGGAAAAGAACTAATGAAAATATTAACAATTTTAAGTTTGTGTGCTCTTGCCTTGTTCGCTGAACAAGTTAAAATAACAGCGGATGCCTTCGATGGTAATGAAAAGAAAGGTGTAACGACCTTTAAGGGCAATGTAAAGATTACCAAAGGCAATGATGAGCTTAATGCTTCCAAGGTTATGGTTTTAACCGATAAGGATAGAGTGCCTTATCGGTATGAGGCGGAGGGTAATGTCTCTTTTTATATTGACCTTACTGAGAATAACACGACGTATAAAGGTGACGCAGGAAAAGTTATCTATTTTCCCCTAAAGCAAGAATATCAGTTTTATAATAACGTACATTTGTACCAATTAGGTACAAATAGAAAGGTCTTTGGTGAAGAGGTTTTACTTAATGCTAAAGACGGTAATGCTAAGGCTTTAGGTAAAGAGAAGGCTCCCGTGATTATGATCTTTAATATAGAAGATAAAAAAGAGAAGAAAAAATGATAGATATAATAAATTCGAAATTTATCACCTCGGTACCGACAATTAATCTTGCCCCTGAAGAAGAACTTCCAGAAGTTGCTTTCTTGGCTCGCTCAAACGTTGGAAAAAGTTCTTTATTAAATTCCTTGGTAAAGCACAAAGGAATGGCAAAAGTTTCTGCAACACCGGGAAAAACACAATTGATCAACTTTTTTAGTCTTGAGTTTATTGACAGAGAGACAGACGAGCGCCGCGATGCTCGCTTCGTCGATCTTCCGGGCTTTGGTTATGCCAAGGTGTCAAAAAGCATTAAGGCCCAATGGCAAAGGTCTTTAACACAGTTTATTGCAGAACGCGAACATATCAAACTTTTTATACACCTTATAGATGCGCGCCATCCTGATTTGGAAATTGATGCAGATGTTGATGCTTACCTTGATGAGATTATAGAAGGAGATCAGGTTCTTTTACATGTGTTTACAAAAATGGATAAACTTAACCAGAAAGAGATGGGTGCCTTACGAAAAAAATATCCTGGTTCTTTAATGGTCTCAAATACGAAAAAACGCGGTATTGATAAATTGACACAAGTCATTTATGATATTTTATTCACAGAAACATTAGATGAACAGAGTGATTTGGGTGTTCATGAAGAAGAAATAGACTAATGATACACTATTCAAAAGCGAGGCTTTCGCATGTTCAACAGATGCAGGCGCTCGTGCAGCCTTATGTAGATGATGGAACCATTTTGATGCGTTCAGCTGATGAGATTGCAACGAATATCCGTTCTTACACACTTGCGTTTGATGATGAAACACTTATAGGTTTTTCTGCCTTGCATGTACATACGGTTAGATTGGCTGAAATAAGATCTTTGATCGTAAGCGAACAATATAGAGATAAAGGAGTAGGTAAGGAACTTGTTGCCTGGGGACTTGAAGAAGGTGGTAAATTAGGATTAGAAGAGGTCTTGGTGTTAACCTACAAGCAAGCCTTTTTTGAAAAGCTTGGATTTTATGTAATCCCAAAAGAGTCATTGCCTGAACATAAGATTTGGGCTGACTGTATTAAATGTAAACACTTTCCCCTATGCAACGAAGTCTCACTTATAAAAAAATACTAGCAGGACTTGGCCTAACTCTAGGTTTTGTCCTGTATCAGAGTTTAAGCAGTATATATCTTCTTCTTCCTCCAATGCTTGGAGTGCTCTTTTTTTATTTTATAGATGCCTTACAAAAAGAGGACTTACCTAAGCTTTTACTGGTGATCCTACTTTTACTCGTGTTTGAAGCAGAAAAAGACTTCTTGCTGTTTAGTTCTCTTGTGTACTTTACATTTGTATATCGGTTTGTGATACCAAGGTTACGTATTATGACTAGCTGCAGGATCTGCTTAAAAGTCATATTGTTATTTTTGGCTTATCCCGGGTATATATTTTTTTCCTATGTCCTAAGCCAAGTGCTTTGGGTTGAAGCACCCAGTATGGATTGGCATATCTTCTATTATATGTTTATTGAGTTTTTCTTGGTGCTTGGATTATGAGAATAAAATTTGTATTAATCGTATTTATACTGGTATGGGTCTCTTTGCTTGTACGTATCTATTATATTTCTATTCAGTCAAATAATTATTATGAGTCTTTAGCTGACAGGAATACGATTAAATTTGAGTATATTCCTCCTATACGAGGGGAAATACTTGATAGGAATAAACAGCCGCTTGCCATTAATAAACTTGGATTTAAACTTCAAGTCGCACCTCGTCTTTCACAGAGCAATGGGGATTTAGACAGAGAACTAAATACTATTAAGACGATGTTGCCTTTTTTGAGTGTTGATACATTAAAAAAGAATTATTTGAAAAAAGATTCTTATTACAACCATCATTTTATTAATGTCGCTGATTTTGTATCTTATGAGGACGCGATACCGGTTTATTCAAAAATGAACCTAAATGAGAATATCAAGTTATTGCCTTCGCCAAAGCGGTATTATCCAAATAGGAAACTGGCGGCGCATATCATAGGTTATGTTGCCAAGGCTAATAAAGAAGATATTGAAGACAACCTTGTTGCGAAGCTTACTGGTTCAATAGGAAAAAGTGGTATTGAAAAGTATTATAATGAGTTTTTACAAGGCAAGGCAGGGGAGCGAGAGATAAAAGTCAGTGCCTATAACGAAGAGATGCAACAGCTTAGTTTTAAGCCACCTGTCGAGCATCAACAGCTTACTTTAGCCCTTGACTTGCGTTTGCAAAGATTGATTGAAGAGCTATTTAAAGATAAGGCCGGTGCCGTTGTCGTAATGGATGTGCATGGTGAGATAATTGCTGCGGGTTCTTATCCTGAATATGACCTCAACACCTTTGTCTCAGGTATCTCTTCGTCAAGATGGACGGAGTTGATAAACGACTTGGATAAGCCTTTTACCAATAAAGTCGTCAACGGTCTGTATCCACCGGGTTCTACAATTAAGACGGGGCTTGGTTTGGCTTATGTCAGTACATCTAAAATGAGCCCGTGGACAAAGTTTGACTGTCAAGGGACAATGACACTGGGCAAGAATAATAGAAAATTTCGTTGTTGGAAACACGAAGGACATCAGGAGACAGACCTTATCAAGGCAATACGCCAGTCTTGTGATATTTATTTTTATAAGGGCAGCCTTCGCGTTGGTATAGCTGAGATGTCAAAGCAGATGAGTAACTTCGGGTTGGGCAAGAAAACAGGAGTCGATCTTCCTAACGAATACTTCGGCACTGTACCAAACCAAGAATGGAAGATGAATAAATACGGTAAGCCATGGTATATTGGTGAAACGCTCAACACCTCTATAGGTCAAGGCGACTTTCTTACTACGCCTATGCAGATAGCTCAATTTACCAATCTTATGGCAACAGGAAAACTGGTTAAACCTCATTTTATAAAAAGCATAGGAGACGAATACTTTATACCGGTGGTTGAAGATGTTTTGAATGAGAAGCAAAAGAAACGTTTACCTCTTATACAAAGAGCTATGTGGGAAGTATGTAATCATCCCAAGGGAACGGCTACACATTACCTGAATTCGAAGGTTAAAATTGCAGGAAAGACAGGGACTGCTCAGGTGATAGGTATCTCTCAAAAAACCAAGAAACGTCTTAAAGAGCACGAACTTGCTTATGTTAAACGTTCACACGCCTGGTTTACAACCTATGGTCCTTACAAAGACCCTCAGTATGTTGTGACAGTTCTTGTTGAACATGGTGGTCATGGCGGTCATGCTGCCGGGCCTATGGTGTCAGCAATCTATAATAAGCTCTTAGAATACGGTTATATAAAATAATACATTCTTTTTTATAGTGTTGTTGCTTCCCATGCGCTATTTAGAAGTAGCTCACCATCTGCATAAAGTTCTATATCTAATGTGTCAAATGCTGTAAAATTATCGACACCCTCTGGTGTTCCCGTCATAATGATGTCATTATCTTCAAGTCCAAAGACCTCTTCAAATTGTAAGAGTATTTCATCTATAGGGTAGATCATAAGCTCTTCTAGCGCATATTGTTGAAGCATGTTGTTTTTATAAAGCTTGAGGCTTAGTTTCTTCTTGTGCTCATAAGGAATAAACTCTGAGAATACGGCGGAGTTTTTAAAGCTCTTTGCTCTTTCCCATGGGAGGCCTTTGCTCTTTAGATAGTTTTGTACCTGATCCAAAGTTAGATCAAGTCCTGCACCTACGGCGTATACTTTTTTGTTTTTGATAACTAAACAGATCTCTGCTTCAAACCGACAGCTTTGCATAGGATGGATTAGTTGCTCTGAAACGGATGAGGAAGACTTTTGAAATAAAACCATCTCATCTGGAAATTCATTATTGAGTTCCTGAATATGTTTTACATAATTTCGCCCTACACATAGTATCTTTCCCGGTCGAACTGTCATGTTGTCGACTTTTATCATAAGGTCTCCTTTATGTCATGCCAGAAGTATATAGATAAAGGGTGTGCTTTAAGTGTGACCTATAGGCTTTGCACGGCATTGTTAATAAATAATGCAAGGATGAGAAGTAAAAATACCGAACCGGCCTTGTTGTATAATCGATTTGCCAAGATAAGAAGTAAGGCAATTGAAGCAGCAACCATTACACTGATGTCAAAATAGTTTTCAGTGAGATTTATACTTAGCGGAGATATCAAGGCTGCTCCACCCAAGACCATTGAAAAGTTGGCTACATTGGATCCAATGATATTACCGATACTTAAGTCGGCATTGCCTTTTTTAATCGCTACCAGTGAGACAACAAGTTCAGGTAAAGAGGTGCCTAGAGAGATTAGAAATAGACCGATTAACCACTCACTTACACCAAACATACGTGCTATATTACTACCGCTTTCAATAACAAAGTTGGCGCCACCTATGGTGAATACAAATCCTACTGACAATAAGGCAATGCTCATGAGCCAGTTGAACTTCTCTTTACTTAGGTTTTCATCGATCTCACTTTCTAAATCTTCTTTGGAACTTGAAAAAAGAAAGATAATATATGCAAGCATTAAGAATAAAAACAAGAAGCCCTCAATACGGTTAATTTCCCCGTCAATGCTCATCAGTAAAAATATGATTACCGGCATCAAAATCCACGCACTGTCTTTTGCAAAAAGATCACGAGAGGGATTCATCTTTTTTGCGATGAAGAACACAAGCCCCAATACAAGTGTGATATTAAAGCTGACACTACCGATTACATTAGCGATCGCAAGATCACTTTTATGATGATACGATGCTATCATCGAAGCTGCCATTTCAGGTAGGGAAGTGCCAAAAGCAACAAGCGTTGCACCAATTACAAAATGTGAGATGTCAAAATGAAGGGCGATACGTTCTGACTCTTTAATAATAAAGTCTGCACCATAGATCAAAGCAGCCATTGCTGCAAAAAATATAATAAAATCCATGTATTTATCCCTGTGTTCGTATAATTAGGCTGGAAGGAAGCTTGAAGTTTTCTATCAATTCTTTTTCTTTTAAGCGCATCTGTCCCGAATCTGTTTCATGGTCATAACCCAAAAGATGTAAGAAGCCATGAATAAAAAGCAAACAAAACTCATCATCCTGACTGTGTCCAAGTTCTAAAGCAAGCCTTTTCACATAATCCGCAGATATAACCAAGCTCCCTAAGGGAGCCATTGGAATGTCTTCGAACGGAAAACTAAGTACATCCGTTGAACTGTCTATCCCTCGGTGTTCGGCATTGATTTCTCTCATTGCTTCATCATCAACTATCAAGAGGTCAATATCTTTGTTTGTCAAGGATTGAGCTATGGTGTTGATCAAAGCTAGTGGTATGTTTATGTCGGTTTGGTTGTCAATATCAATCATGGGTGTTATTGTACCGTTTTGAAATAAAAGCAGCACTAAATAATGACATTTTAATAAAAGTGTTATTACTCAGGTCACGCAGAGGATACTACGCAGTGATATCTAATCCAGTGCCTATCCCGGTAAGTGTTGCACCTGAAGTCTCTTGTGTTTGTTGCGCTGACTTCTGTTGCTCTTGTAACTGCTTTGCGCTGTCATCTAGTAGTCTAGTAATAGTTTGTTCCTGTACATCTTTTGCTTTGTTCATGACGTCAATCTGAACTTGAGCAGAGGGTCCACTTCCAACTTCCATGATGTATCCTTTAAATATAATATATAAACTTTAACACATTTACTCTTATAAGATTCTATCATATAAAGATTAGCTCGACTTTCAATAAGTATCCTTATGTTAGAATACATATATTTAAATAAGGGGAAACAATTGAAAAGCAGGGCTTTGACACGCAGAGTATTCTTGGGTGCTACACTCGCAGCCGGTGCCGGTGCTTTTTTATACTTCAATGCTAAAAGGCCGTCTAAGACAGGCTTTTATGCCAATGAGATGCAAGTTGTTTTACATGTAAGTTATCACCTTTTTCCGCATTCTAAACTGGGCCCGGGCGCCGTTGATCTTCATGTGTCTAATTATTTGATTAATGTCTTCAGGGACAATCGTCTGTTGAAAGAAGAGAATGAACGTTTTTTAAAAGGGGCATTTTGGGTGGAAGAGAGTTCTTTTGAGATCTATAATAAAAGTTTTTTAAATCTAAGTTCAACTGAAAAAGAAAAATTACTCCAATCCGTGACGCGTGATAGATGGGGTGAGAACTTTGTATATACGTGTCTGAATTATATCTTCGAAGCACTTTTATCTTCACCGCTATACGGTTCAAACCCAAAAGAGGTTGGCTGGACGTGGCTTCAACATGATCCGGGCTTTCCTCAACCTATTAACCTTGAGGATATTAGCTATGAAGTATGATGTGTGTATAGTCGGTAGTGGTGCAGGCGCAGGCCCAATCGCCTATGAACTATGTGCAGCAGGATATAAGGTGTTGATCCTTGAAAAAGGGGCTTGGTACGAGAAAGAAGATTTTTTCAAAGATGAAATTGGTGTGTGCAGGCGTTCTACCTTCACGCCACGTCTTGATGAGGAACAGCATGTCATTGAAGATCTGGAGCAGGGCGAGTGGATCGGCACACCTACATCTGAGTCCGGATGGGACTTTTGGAATGGAAACATTGTCGGTGGCTCGTCTAATTTTATGAGTGGATATTTTCACAGGATGAAGCCACAGGACTTTAAACTAAAGAGCGAATATGGAACACTCTTGGGCGCCAATATTGTAGATTGGCCAATCTCATACGAGGATATGGAACCGTATTATACAAAAGTAGAATCAATTGTTGGCGTATCGGGAAGGGTAGTTGAACATACTTTTTTAGAGCCTCGTTCGACACAAGAATTTCCTTATCCGCCCACTGCTGAAAATAAAATCTCTTCATGGTTTGATCACGCCTGTCATAAACAGGGATTTACTTCTATACCTACTCCGCGAGCTGTATTGCCACATTCAGTTGGTGAAAGAGGTGGATGTGAATACGCTGGGTATTGTGGAAGCTATGGATGCTCAAGTGGGGCAAAAGGAAGTTCTAGGGAGGCCTTGTTGCACAAAGCATTGAAGACTAAAAACCTAACAATAAAGGCTAATGCCTATGTTAGAAGACTTTTGAGTGAAAATGCACAGGTTGTGTCTGCTGAATATGTTGACAAGGAAGGGATAGTGCATTATGCTAACGCAGACACATTCGTACTTGCAGCACAGGCGATCGAGTCCTCGCGGCTGCTGCTTAATTCAAAGAACCAGGAATTTCCTTATGGTTTGGCTAATAATTCACAGCAGGTTGGGAAAAATCTCGTGTTTTCAGCCGGAGGAAGCGGAACAGGTGCCTTTTATTATGATGACTTTGCTGAGAAAGATGCGTCCTCATTAAAAACCATTGGTCCCTTTGTAAATCGCTCTTTGCAAGACTGGTATGAGATAAAAAATGAGGATGATACAAGAGAAAAAGGTGGAACCATTGACTTTTTATTTGAACATTCTAATGCTGTTTCACGGGCAAAAAGAGCTATGTATGAAGGTGATTTGGTATGGGGAGATAAGCTTAAAGAACGTTTGCTGCATCATTTCACTAAAAGGCGTATTTTTAGCTTTGAGATCTTTTGTGATTGGAGCCCTACAGACGACTGTTTTGTTACTTTGGATGAAAGTCTTAAAGACAAGTGGGGCATGCCTGTTGCAAAGGTACGCATAGGCTCACATCAGCATGACCTAAATGTGGGTCATAAGTTGGCAGTCAAGGCAGAAGTTCTACTCAAGGAGATGGGCGCACGAGAAATCTCATCTTCAATTTCATCAGCCCCGCCGCAAAACCTTCAAGCTGGCGGGTGCCGGTTTGGGGATGATCCTTCCCAGTCAGTTTTAAACAAGGACTGTCGTGCACATGAAGTGAGTAACCTGTATGTAAGTGATGGAAGCTTTATGCCAACTGGCGGTTCTGTGCCCTTTACTTGGACAATATATGCGAATTCATTCCGTGTTGCAGATGCCATTATAAAAAACTTTAAAGAGAGAGATTTATGAGAAAAAAAGCTGTGTGTATTATGAGTGGCGGGATGGATTCTACCTTGGCTGCTTATATGATGAGAGACGAAGGTTATGAGATAATCGGATTGCACTTTAATTATGAACAACGAACTCAGACAAAAGAACTTGAATCATTTAAAGCTATTTGCAAAGAACTAGAAGTGAGTGATCCTTATATTGTCAATCTTGATTTTTTTAGTGATTTAGGAGCCTCAGCGTTAACAGATAAGAGCATTGATGTTCCGGCGTCCGGAGTTGAAGAAGGCGTGCCTATTACCTATGTGCCTTTTAGAAATGGAATCTTTATCTCTCTTGCTACGGCTATCGCCGAAAAAGAAAAAGCAGAACTTCTTGTCATCGGTGTTGTTGAAGAAGACAGCAGTGGCTACCCTGATTGTCGAGAGGAATACATTACTTCTATGCAAAAAAGTATTAATCTGGGCACCAAAGATGAGACTGTCTTGGAAATCAAGATGCCTTTGGTACATCTGAAAAAATCACAGATCGTTAAAGAAGCACTTAAAAGAAAGGTTGCCCTTGAATTAACATGGAGTTGTTATCAGAGTGAGGATAAGGCCTGTGGTGTTTGCGATAGTTGCAGATTGCGCTTAAATGGATTTAAACAAGCCAATATGAGTGATCCAATTCCTTATGCTTAAAAGGCTTCTTGGTGGGAAACCATTAACTGAAGTTTGTCTGGACGGGATTGAATTTTCACTGAAACACACGCTTCGAAGAAATATGAAGCGCATGGTTTTACGTGTAGAACAAAACAATCATATAAAAATAAGCTCGCCAAAGGTATCAAATAAGCAATTAAAGGCCTTTATTGATGATCACAAGACTTGGATCTTACAACAACATGGCATGATAAAAGACCCTTTTGAAGAGGGTGGAAAGTTTTATTACTTAGGAAATGAATACCGTATTAAACATCATTCTCATGAACTGTGCCTGGAGGGCAAATATGCTTATGTAAATCCTGAAAGAGCGAAGATTCAGAGCGATTTTTTTTATAAGAAACATGCTAAAGAGATGCTTTCACTTAGGTTTGATATTTGGAAAGAAAAGATGGGACTTGAAGTAAGTCGACTGACCTTTAGGCTAGCAAAAAGACGTTGGGGATCATGCAATTCGAAGAAAAACATTTCGCTTAATCCTTATATGTTAAAGTTGGATTGGCATATGATTGATTATATTATTGTACATGAACTAGCGCATCTGGTTCACCTTAATCACTCTAAGGCTTTTTACAAACTCGTACAAGAATATATACCAAATTATAAAGATGTAGAAAAGGAGATCAAACTTCTGAGTTTAAACTTTACTTAGGGAATCTGCTTTTGCTCTTCTTTTCTAAAGCAATAAGTCTGCTTGTTGCCTTCTTTGAACTGGGGCAGGATTGGATAAGGTGATAGTGTATCCTGCAGGCCTTTTGAACTGAATCGACTAGAAGGATTCCATAACATCCAACCACTACAAGATGCGTGTTCAGCACCTTTTATCTGCTCAGACACTTCTTTAGAACGAAAAAACTTTTTGTCAAATCCATAATCTTTAAATGACTGCAGCCATGGTTTAAACCGTGAAGGCTCGATTTGAGCACGATTAAGCCCTTCCTTGATGCTTTTATTTATTATCTCATATGGATGGTCTGTTGGATCCTTATATCCCATTATACCAGCACCAAAACCGGAAGGGTAGAGCATGGGAGCAATATAATCAGCATGTGCTGAGAGGTTTTCAATAGTGTGCCCAATATTTGTATCACTCTTGTTCCAGCAGACATAGCCGTAAGTGTCTACTGAGGTATATACATTATAAGGCAAGAGCTTATTGTTTGCCTTTGTCAAAAAGTCCGAGATAGCTTTGATACGGTTTTTTTGATTCAGCGGTTTTTTATGCACCAGTCCTTTTTTTAATGGAAACCGTACATAATCGAAATTTATCTCATCAAAACCCCGTGAAGCAGCGTCAGCAGCAATGTCAGCAACATACTCATGTACACCACTTTCAAAAGGATCAACCCACGCTAGCTTTTCTCTATTTCGCCATACCGTTGCGTTTGCATCTTTTAATGCATATTCATCCTTATATTGAGCGAGTCTGTCGTCTTTGAATACAACAATTCTACCAACAACATATAAATTATGTGCCTTTAGCTTAGCGATAAAAGCTTCTATATTAAATATGGTACGTTCGTTATGCGCGCCAATCTGTGCAGCAAGAGTTACATCGGTTTTATAAGAGAGACTGCCAAATTCATTTTTCACATCAATGATAACGGTATTGATCTCTGTGTTATCTGCTAATTCCAAAATACGACGCATATATTTAGAAGACCCAGCTGCCCAAAATGAAACATATAAAGCCTTGGAGGTAAAAGGCTCAAGTAAAACGGTCTTGGTGTTGATATCAACACTTTTTTGTCTATAACCATATGCTTTTACAAAGAGTACTTTCTTTGGTGACTCGATTATGGCTTGACCATTCTCGTCACTTTTGACCTGGCAGACCTGATTGCTTACCAAGGCCCCTTGGATGGGGGTGAGCGTATGGCTGTCTAAAATATTTATTTGAAGTTGTGCAGCACACACATTAAGCGTAAAAAGAAAAATTATAAATGGTTTCACGTAGTCTCGTTTTATTTTATTAAAATTTGTAATTAAATATTAGCAATATATGTACCAAAAATACTAAAAGCCTTCTTTGCAGGCTATAAAAAATATGATATAATTCTTGAAATTGTAGCACGAATACAGAGGTTTGTCAGTGAATCGTAGAGATTTTTTTAAATTTAGCACATCTTCTATTATTGTTGGTTCATCGCAGGCAGCTCTTGCTATGCCAGAGACCAATCTTGATACTTACATACAAGACCAAATAAAACTTGAGCATAAGCAATGTGCTGAATTTTCTAAAGAAATCTTGCACAAAAAACCTGTCATTGCCGGCATGCGTGAGAAGTCTTTATTGTATTCTATTTCACTCAAGCTAAAGCAAACTCAAAAACTTGTTGGGTATGGACATTTTAACCTGCTTAGTTTTGATCAGTTTTTAAAAATCTGTAAGAATTATAGTTTTATTGGTTCTCTTAGCAAGGATGAATTACAATATATAGAAAGTGTATTTTATATGGAAGCTTCTGAATATGGTTTTTATGGAAAAAAAGTCACTTATCAGTTAAGCGATAAAATCTCAAGCAATGAGACCATAAAAATACCTCATACAGGACATTACCTTTATAAAGGTGAGCCTTATGACTTGTATCAACGCTTGCAAAAAGAGGTGGGACCGTCTATTGTCCTAACTTCGGGTGTAAGGTCAGTTGTTAAACAACTGGACCTTTTTTTATATAAGGCAAGTAAGTTAGAAGGTAATTATTCTCAAGCGTCCCACTCTTTAGCCCCTCCTGGCTACTCATTTCATGGCGTAAGCGACTTTGATGTAGGCAAGGTTGGATTGGGTTATCAAAACTTCACTTCGGTCTTTGCAAGCACAAAAGAGTATAAATCTTTGCAAAAGCTTGGTTATATTTCCATCCGTTACCCGCAGAACAATCCTTTTGGTGTACGTTTTGAGCCGTGGCATATTAAGGTTTAACACGAAGAATACCTGGGCTTAAGAAGCTTCCCTTTTACTTTTTTTATTTTCATACATAAGAGAATCTGCAATTTCCAGTACATCTCTAAAATTTGAGCCAACTTCAAAGCGTGTCAAACCAAATGAGAAGGAAAGATATAAAAGTTCGCCATTGGTCGCTTTGAGTTTTTTACTCAAAAGTTCTTCCTGCATCTTTTTCATTTTCGTATAGCATCTTTCCATCTGTTCGTTTTTTGAAATAATTAAAAACTCATCCCCGGCATATCGGATAATATCCATCTCTTGCAAACTAGACTTTAAATAACCTGCCAAATACTGTAGAACCTTGTCGCCGATAACATGTCCATGTTTGTCATTTATCGGTTTAAATTTATCAAGATCAATGAAAGCAAGTGTGCCGTCGGAGATAAAGGCACCATCATGCAAGAGGTTCTCTGCTAGCCATTTCCGGTTATGGAGTTTTGTGAGTGTGTCAGTATGAAGTTGTGTTTTTAACGAGCCTAAAGCAACTTTAAGGCCAGCAATTTCTTTGGCGACAATGCTAAGTTTATCGAGGTCTTGATCTTCAATGGCTTCTTGAGCACTTTGTGTAGTCTTTTCTAAATTATCTAGATTACACGAAGTCTTTTCCATAATCTCATTAGCTTCATTAAGGCGTTTTTGTGCAGCTAAGTCTGTCATTTCCTCTTGAGTAACATCGATTTGCATCTCGCGGGCATAATTATCAAAATGTTCTTTATATGTTGACGGAAGGATGACTTCATTTTTGATGACTTCTTTTAAGACGCGGTCTGTAAGTTCGGTAAGTCTATTTGCCACTGTTAACTCCTATTATTCACTAAATATAGTTCATTATAGTTAACGTATGTTTAGGTATTTCTTTAATGACACATCTGAATAGGATTGTGAAGCCTTTAAAAAGTTTGCAGCACTTTCATAAACTTCTTTAAAGTCTTTATTTTTTGCACTTTCATCAGAGACTACTTCTATGAGTGCCTTTTTGGCCGAAGAGATGACATCTTCAGGAAATTCTCTGAATTTTACGCCGTATTCGCTTAGGCTGCTTAGGGCTAAGGCATTTTGTGTATGAAAATCGTAAGCCATCTTTGAGTTCATCTCTTCTGAAGCCATTTCAATAATGACCTTATGGTCATTTGGAAGTTTTTTCCAGCTTTGAAGGTTGAATGTCAATTCTAAGATACTACCAGGTTCATGCCAGCCTGAATAATAATAAGGTGCAACCTTGTAAAATCCCATTTTCATGTCCAGCGCAGGACCTACCCATTCCGTCGCATCGATGACGCCACGTTCTAAAGCAGTATAGATTTCGCCTGCTGGCAATAAGATAGGATTAACACCTAATTTTGAAAAGACTTCACCGCCTAAACCGGGAACACGCATTTTAAGACCCTGCAAGTCCGCTAATGAATCTATCTGCTTTTTAAACCATCCACCCATTTGTATGTTTGTGTTACCACCAAGTAGAGGGTACAGGTTATATCGTGCATACATCTTTCTCCAAAGTTCATATCCGCCTCCATAGTGCATCCAGGCATTTATCTCTTGGGCTGTCATACCAAAAGGCATACCTGAAAAAAGGGAAAAAGCAGAGTTCTTTCCTTTCCAGTAGTATGGACCTGAGTGGAAAATATCTATTTCTCCACTGCTGGCTGCATCAAAAACAGCCAGTGCAGGTATGAGCGTGTTCTTGGGATACAGTTTTATATCGATGGAACCTGCACTTGCTTCTTTTACGCGTTTAACAAAGTTTTCAACACCAACTCCCATAATAGGAAAATGTGCCGGCCAGGATGTTGCTAATTTAAGAATAGTTTTTTTATTTTTGTTTATGTTGATAGAGGCATTTTTATTGGCTTTTTTTTCTCTGACTTTTGTGTAGTCAATCGCCTGTCTGTCACTGTCATTACAAGCACTTAATAATGCACCTGCAGCAAGAGCTGAGCTTCCGGTAATAAAGTCTCTGCGTTTCATAAACTTTCCTTTAAAAGAGGCTGGGTTGTTCACTCTTGATATCAAAAACATTTGTTTCCAAAATATCAGAATTCTGTTCGGCAATTAAGGCAAAGTGATAGTTCTTTTCCTTAAGCAGCTGCATGATGTCCCAGGTTGAATCGTATGTGAAAATATTGTCATTACTTGGAAGTTCATTTTTTCGTTTAGATGAAATGAGGTAAATAATCTTTGCCCAGTTTGCCTGAGTCTGCAAAAAATTTATCTGTGCTTTTACGAGGTCAAAATCACTTTCAAAAATCAAAACGTTATCACTTTTCCCAAACTCTTTTACCTGAAGATGAACGTTAGTAAAAATAGGTTGGAAATGATTAATTGGGCTAAAACTGCGCACCTGATATTTGATTGTATTGTGTTTGAAAAAATGTAAGACTGATTCAAGGTATGGAATAAAAAACGGGGAAAGAAGCTGTCTTTCATAATAGGTGTCATCATAAATAAAAGATGTTTCAAAAAGGGTTTGTTCTACAATACTGATTTCACAAACAGGTACAGCAGGAATTGGCTTGGCATCAACAAAAAGTTGTGGATCTATATTCTTAGTACTGAACAAGACATATTGGTCTTCTTCCAGCTTCCACAGTTCTTGTATATGTTCTGGTAGACTCTTATCTAAGACAAGCAAGTTGTTTGAGGTTGTGATCTGAGAAGCAAGTTTGAGTGAAATTTCATCACAATAAAATGCCTGCGGTGATTTTTCCATCACATGAAAGCGCAAAAGACGAAGTAGGGCATTGTCCAAAGAAGAGACTTTTATCCAAGCGATTTCTTGATCTGTTATTTGAGTTGGCCCTTCAAAGACGATACCATAAGCACCATTGAGTATGGCTTGTTCTATCTCGTCGTGCTTTATCGCTAGAAAAAGGTCCCCGCGCTTGACCTTCGATGCTTCAAAACTGACATCTTCAAATGAAGTGATACTGGGCGAATTAGTGAGGTTCCCTTCCACTAAAGCTGTCAGATTTGCTAAATTCATCCTACTGAACTGCCTGCCTTACGTTTATTTTCTGGACGCATTAGGCTAAGTCCGTCTTCATCTTTAGCTGCAAGTAGCATGCCTTCAGAAAGCATTCCCATTAATTTAGCAGGTTTTAAGTTGGCTACAACACAGACCTGTGTGCCGACAAGGGACTCAGCAGAATAGAACTCTTTGATACCGGCGACAACTTGACGAGGGTGCTCTTCACCAATATCAACTTGAAGTTTTAACAGTTTTTTACTCTTTGGTACTTCTTCGGCTTGAAGGATTGTACCGATCTTTAATGAAGTCTCAAAGAATTGATCAATAGTGATCACATTGTCGATTTCCATTGTGCTTTCGGTTTTATTTTCGGTATTTTTTAACTCTTGTGTCATTGGTTCAGGATGTGCTTCTGGTGCTTGTTGCATTAAAGGTTCCTCAATACGTGGAAAAAGAGGGGGTACTTTTGAGATGACAAAAGGTTTTAAAACTTCTTTATTTAAGATCAAAGAAGTATAGGACTCAGTGTTAATATCAAAGCCTAAAGCCTCAGAGATTGTCTTTGTTGTGCTTGGCATAATACAGTTAAGCATAATCGATGCCTTTGCCAAAATATTGGCAACAAGAGCTACCGTAGCTAAAGCCTCATCTTTTTTATCTTCTTTGATCTTAACCCATGGAGCATGTTCTTCAATGGCTTTATTGCCGATAGCAAACAGTTTCCAAAGTTCTTCAAGATATCTATGGGTTTGCAGCTCATTCAAAAAAGGCTCAAGATTATCAATAACGCTGTTCATAGCAGAGACTTCTTTTTCATGTAAACGCGCTACATCTTTTGAGTCAATATTAAAGTCAGAATACTTTCCACTCATACCGATAATACGGTTTAGTAAGTTTCCAAGATCGTTTGAAAGGTCTGAGTTGATTCGGTCAATAAAGGCACGTTGTGAGAAGTCTCCATCTTGTCCGAAGGGAACTTCTCTGAGCATGAAATAGCGGAGGTTTTCAAGCCCATAAGCATCTGCGACTTCTTTAGGAAGAACAACATTACCTTTTGATTTTGACATCTTCTCGCCATCACGTGTCCACCAACCGTGTGCGCCAATATGTTTTGGAAGGGGAAGACCCAGACTCATTAAGAATGCTGGCCAGTAAATAGCATGAAAACGGAGTATGTCTTTACCCACCATATGAATATTTGCAGGCCAAAAGTCCATATTTTCTTCATCTTTTCCATAACCCAAAGCAGTTATATAGTTAAGCAGGGCATCTAACCAAACATACATAACATGTTTATCGTCATTAAGCTCCTGCGGAAGTTTAACACCCCATGAAAAAGTAGTACGTGTAATGGAAAGGTCGTGCAGACCGCCTTTTACAAAGTTAATCACTTCATTTCGGCGTGATTTTGGAAGAATAAAGTCCGTATGCTCATCATAATATTTTAAGAGTTTGTCTTCATAGGCTGAGAGCTTAAAAAAGAAACTCTCTTCTTTAACAATATTTGTAGGCTTGCCGCAATCAGGACAAAATTCGCCGTCAATGAGTTGGGTTTCAGGAAAAAAGGTCTCACAAGAGATACAGTAGTGACCTTCATAGTTTCCTTTATATATGTCACCATTGTCATACATCTTCATGAATGCTTTTTGTACACCTACTTTATGATCTTCATCTGTTGTACGGATAAAGTAGTCATAAGAGATATCAAATTCATCCCAGAGGTCTTTAAAAGTTTTTGAGATCTCATCTGCAAACTCTTGGGTTGGTTTGTTGAACTTCTGTGCAGACTCTTCAATCTTCTGCCCATGTTCATCTGTACCGGTAAGAAAAAAAGTCTTAATACCTTTAAGTCGTGAGTGACGTGCAATTGAGTCTGCTATGAAAGTGGTGTAAGCATGACCGATATGGGCTTCGCCATTTACATAATAAATAGGTGTAGTGATATAGTTTTTAGATGTTGCCATAAATTCCCTTGTTCTTAAAATTCAAATCCGCCAATTTCACCCTTTGACATACTTTCATAGGTGACTTGGACATACTCTTTTCGCAATTCACAGCCTATGAGATGCTCACACTTCATGCATGAGACATGCCCTTTGGCTTTTTGACACGTCTTGACTTCTTGGATCATTTTGTCCAAACGTTCTTCAAAGGCACTAGACGCTTGCATAGGTTGTTTTTACTCTTTCTATCTCATAATTTGAACCAAAAAAACATGGACTGGTGTCATGTACATGCTTGGGTGTCTGAGCAAGGACTCTTTCTTTTCCATCAATTGCACCGCCACCGGCATATTCAAAGATCATTGCAAAAGGAAAGACTTCAAAAACCTGGCGTAATTTACCTTCAGGCTTATCTGATGTGCCCGGATAAGAGAAAAGCCCGCCGCCCTTAAGTAGGATCTGATGTAAATCAGGAACCATGCCACCTGAATATCGCAGTCTGTATCCCTCTTGAAAAAGCCCGTCAACCATTGCTTTATGGTAAGGTTCCCAATTCTGTTGTGTGCCACCAGGTGCGTTTAAATTGCCCTTTTCTTTAAGGTGAAGCTCTTTAACAAACTCAAACTCTCCCGATTGTAAAAGAAAAAGTCTAACCATACCTTCATGAGCGAAAACAAGTTCAACACGAGGACCATATACAACATAACAAGCAGCAACCATGTTGGCACCTGAAAAATCATTTTCATATATACCAAAAATTGAACCAACACTTAGATTGACATCAACCAAAGAAGAACCATCCAAAGGATCAAAGCCAATAAGAAACTTTCCATTTTCATTGATAAGCATCATCTCTTCTTTTTCTTCAGAGGCAAGCGTATTAACGCTGTTGACATGACTTAATTCTTCTTCAATGATAAGGTCACATTGAATGTCAAGTTGAAGTTGTGTTTCACCTGAGCTGTTTTGCTCTTGTGAATAACCGATGTCTTTAACATCAATAGCCGCTTTAATACGGATTGCAGCTTTTTCTATTGCTTCTAACAGTTCTCTCATCTCTTCATTAAACTTCATTAAACTTCCTTTGCGTTATTTAAGATCCAGTTAATGATCTGCTCTTCGTTATTAAGGTCAAGCACATCAACTGATTTTGGTATATTTTCATTCTTTGGGTTTATGGTATGATCAATAGCTAAGGCATTCATATACGGGAAATACGCTTCATCAATCTTATTTCTAAAAATACTTATGCGCGGTAAAGGAAGGTTTTTAAGGCCCTCCACAAGCAAGAAGTCAAATTCGCAGAACATGTTGATGATATCATCCAATTCTTTATGCACGGGCGAAAGCAGGGTGGTCTTGTTTGGAGAAGTTACGACTACCTCAGCCCCGGTTTTACAGAACTTATAACTGTCTTTACCCGGTGTGTCAAAAACGGCCTTGTCTTTGGGGTCGTTTTTAATGATTGATACTTTTTTACCGCTTTTAATCAACGCATCGGCAACCTTAATGATCAGTGTGGTTTTACCGCTGTTTGAGGGACCGGTAAATGCAACAGCTAGCCTTTTGTTCAAGAAGATATACCCCTAGTTTAGATTAAAGAAATTATATCCAATGAAACTTATAAAAACTCAAAGTAGCTTTATGTATAATACACACAAGGAAAATTAATGAATAAATTTTTAGCTCTATCAACTATCGCCGGTGCTCTTATCTTCACTGGATGTGCCAAAACAACAGCCTTTGACTTTTTTGCTACTGATTCGTATTATGAAAAGTCCATAGCAAACATGCAAAAAGCTTCACTCATGCGAGATATGGAAACAAAGGCATTGTTGCATGCTGTGTATTTAAACAATGTTGATCCTACTGTTTATAACGGAGATGAATATTTTTATGTGACAGTGCATATTATAGAAGACGCTTATGACCCTAAAAAACATGGCCTGAGAAATTTGGATTATAATTTGAGGATGGAGATTGATGAACTTCCAAAAGAGCGTGAGGACGAGACTAAACTGCCAGAGTATGACAAGGACAAGATAAGCCCCTTTGCTGATTCTGAAGTCAATCAAGCAGAAGAGGCGAAGGTTTCTTCGGTTAAGGAGGTTGCCGCCAATGGTAAAAAGATCTACGTTGAGGCTATTGAGATCACAGAGTTAGACGAGTATGACAAACTTCGCCGTACTATGCCCATTCAGCAGCAATGGAACCATTTTTATTTAGTCAGATTTCAAAAGACAGAATCTTCGACGATTAATCTTATCTTCGAAAATGATCGGTATGGGCGGGTTCAGTTAGCGTTTCAAAAAGAGAGGTAATCTTTACCTCTTCATTCAAAATCTGCTTGTATACTACATAATTGGCCAGTACTTTTTTCCCGTATTCACGGCTTTCTGTATTGGCCATTAATTCCATACTTAAAAAAGGCTCGTAACTCCCCTTTCTAAACGTTCCTTTTTCCAAATGCCTTCGTGTAAACCCTATACCACCGTTATAGGCATAGGCAATAAATAGGGGGTGATACAGGTGCTTTTGAAGATAAAGAAGATGCTTCTTTGCATAGCTGATATTTTTTTCAGGATCAAACATCTCATTAAGGTTTGCAGTCTCTTTCTCTTGCTTTGCCAGAGCTTTTATTAAAAAAGGCATCATCTGCATGACACCTAGAGCATATGAACGAGAAATAGCAGAAGGAATAAAATGGCTTTCTTGGCGTGCTAAAGCATACAGGAGAGCCTTATTGTCATTACTGAGTTCCTTAGTCGCTTTTTTATAGGGCATTATGTAATTATGTTCTTTATATTTAACTGCCTTGGAATATATAAAAGCATGTAATACATCATCATCCTTACTTGAGTACTCCTCCAGCATAGTATTTAATTCTTGCGCGTCGGCCTGCCTTATCTTTGCCAATGTTTCTTCCCATATATAGGGGTCTTGTATATTTATTTCAGATGGCTTTGACTTTAGGGCTTGCTCAGTAAAATAGTTCTCTACATTCACTCCCTGTTTTTCATGGGCATAAAGAGTGTAGATATTGATGTCGCTGCTTAACGCTAACTCTTTTAAGACAGAACTGTCCTTGCTGACAAGATATTTCCAAAAAAGTGCCTTGTCTTTGTCAATTTGATAATAAGCTTTTTTCTGTGCAATTTCAAAATAAAAGAGTGCTTTTTTTGTTGCTTTGAATTGCAAGGCATTAAGGCCAAGAAAAAAATAAGAAATAGCACTGAACTCATGAGGTTCAAGCAAGAGAAGAGACTCTTGCATATGACGCATTTTAGGGTCTGTTACTATGTACTTAATGGATTTTTCAAAGGCTTTTTCTTTGGCCAAGGCATTGATACGCTCTTTCGAAAGTTTGATGTTAAAATACTTCTCTCTGTTCACATTTCCCAAAGAGTTAAAAAGTTTTAAATAGTTCTTTTCACTGCTGTTTAGCGCGTCAACAATAAAATTGTCACTGTTCATTAAGTTGAGTAGCTCACTTTTATTGGGATATTTGTTTTCAAGAATCTTTAATACACGCCTTCTTTGCAACGTATTTAACTTTAATGCTGTTCTTAGATCAAGGCTGTGGTTAATGCATGTTGCATTGGTTTCATTTAGAAGAGAATCTACATCCAGACGAGAACATCGATACTGTTCTTTGATAGTTTTGTCTTGGGTGATCTTGGCATATCTATTAAATATCTTGTTGTTGTAGCCATCAACTAAGCTATAAGCGGTGTCAGCTTCAGCAGCCGAAATATCACTGTTCATATATTGCCATATATTGAAATTTCTCACATGCCCTTTGGGGCTGTCAATTAATTCCTTTAACGTGATATTGGCATACAGGAAAAGCGGGAGGAAAAGAAGTAAATACGTTTTCATAGCGCTCGAAGGGCAGTTCCAATAAGTACTTGCATAACCTGTAAGGAAATAATAATTACCAAGGGTGATAGGTCAATACCGTTAAACATAGTCGGTATATATCTTCTGACTAAAGCATATGCTGGTTGCGTCAGGCGATAAAGCACTTGAACAATGGGGTTATAAGGATCAGGTTTGACCCAACTCAACAAGGCTGAAATGATGATGACCCACATATAGATCAAAATCAGGTTATTCAGTATCATTAACAGGCCACCTGCAAGTTCCATGATTACATTCATTTTACAATCTCCGTTAGATAATTTTTAATAAAAGGATACATCACATCAAGCTCAGGCCCGTGCTCTGCACCACTGAGTAAAATACGAAGCGCCTTGAGAAAACTCTTCCCCTTAAGTCCGCTTTCTTGCATGACATAAGACTTAAGATCATGAAACTCTTCAAAGAAGGGTGCTGTCTTTAAAATATCTTTCATTGTTGCAGCCGCTTCTTCGAACTCTTCAGGAACAATCTTGGCTGCAAATATAGCGCCAATCTTTTCACGTAATTCTTTGGTTGTTGAAACTTCTTCTAGGTAGATTTTAGCAAGTTTACCTATGTCTTTGTCAGCGAAACCGACATAACGCGACAACTCTACATCATCAAGGTTTTCTAAATGCTTCTTGTTAACAAAACGAAGCTTATCAATGTCAAACTTTGCAGGTGCCTTGGATATTTTAGACAAGTCAAACCATTCAATAGCGCTTGTTAGTTCAAAGATCTCTTGCGGTGGTTTATTACCGATAAGTATTAGATAGTTGATTATAGCCGAAGGGAGAAAGCCTTCTTCGAGTAACCATTTGACGCTTGAAGCATCATCACATTTGTTCATTTTCTTGCCACTGTCATTTAAGATAATTGGCAAATGGGCATATTCAATCTCTTTGGTATAATTGAGTGCCGCTCTCACAGCTATTTGTTTTGGGGTGTCTGAGACATGGTCTTCACCACGAATAACCATTGAGATATCTGCGATCATGTCGTCAATAGCACAGGCAAAGTTATATGTCGGGCTTTTATCCGCGCGCAAGATAATAAAACTGTCTATATCTTCGGGCTTAAAGCTCATTGGTCCCTTAATAACATCGGTGAATTCTACATTTACACTTGGTTTACGTAGGCGAACCGTAAAAGGAGCTTCATTGTCTATAGTCTGCTCTGGTGTTAATAACAAACAGGCATCATCATATCGATAAGGTTTGTGCTCTGTCTTCGCCTTTTCACGTTTGGCTTGAAGTGTTTCAGGAGTACAAAAGCAGTTAAAGGCAATTTTCTCGTGAAGAAGTTGAATTCCCATTGCACGGTGATATTTAAGGTTATCACTTTGATAAATCACATCTCTGTATTTGATTCCGAAAAGGTCCAAAAGACCAATAATCTCTTGGTCTTTACCTTCTATGTTCCGTTCTTTATCCGTGTCTTCGATACGAATAATAAGGTCTTCATTTTTTTGAACTGAAAGTATATAATTAAAAAGAGCTAAACGGAGGTTTCCGATATGCATATCACCAGTAGGGCTTGAAGCAAAACGTAACATTAAAATTCCTAAAACATTTTTAGAAATTTTAACATAATAGCTTTAAAATAGTCCATGTTTTAATGGTTTGCAATGATTTGGTGCTTTGGGTGTTGAACTGAGTTGAAATAGTATATAGTGAGTGTTTTGTATGTGAAAATAAATTGGAAGTTTTTGGTGACCCCAAGGAGATTTGAACTCCTATGGCATGGATGAAAACCATGAATCCTAACCATTAGATGATGGGGCCGTATGTACAACTGATTTGTTG
>Ga0316206_1000184_pt1 | contig 118075 bp, 113 predicted proteins | sample 6monthpyrite_MG_FD_204942 | JGI IMG/M metagenome (GOLD analysis project Ga0316206, IMG submission 204942) | Microbial mat bacterial communities from mineral coupon in-situ incubated in ocean water Damariscotta River, Maine, United States -... | ecosystem: Environmental > Aquatic > Marine >... | reverse complement strand
AGATGGCTCTGGACTTACAACAACGATCGTCCCAATATGGGCATCGGCGGCATAACACCCGCCATGAAACTGAAACAAGCTGCGTAGGTTCTACTCACAAACCCCGTTATAAATGGGGGGATTACCGCATCGGCAACGTACACAACCACAAACATGCACCAAATCGAAGTCGCCTTTATCAATAATGAACAACAAAAAGGCGGCAAAATTGTAATAGAAACTACTAGGAAAAACCTAGAAGCAGAATTGCAAATACTAGATGAAGATATCAAGGCCGTCATACTATAAGCAGGCTCTTATCTGTCAAATTTCGTTGACACATCTATTTAGAGTCCTAAATTCATCGGACGGCATGGGAATAGTCCCGCCAATTATGGGCAGTTTAGGCCCGAATGGAGAATAAAATGGATAAATACACGAATCTTGGGCACCTAATTAATGAAGACAGAACTTCTAAATGCCGTTGGCGTAGCTCTATACGGCTCTCGCTGGCAATCGGATATGGCCCGGGATTTGAATGTATCAGATAGGGTGATCCGGCGATGGGCATCTGGTCAAAGCGATATACCGGTTAATGTGCGGAACGAGCTAGATGCATTGTGCATGCAGAAAATGACAACCCTCAAATCTGCAATCGAGCAGCTTAAATCCTAAAAGTAATGGCACCTGGTCGGACAGGGCACCACACTATACTCATAGCTGGATTATGCGCATTGAAGTTCTATCGTCTCGTCCTGAGAGTTCAAACCCAATACAGCATCAACATAGTTTTCAGAGCAGCTAGATCGCAGGACTAGTTCGATAGTCACCATGCTCATGTCAGCAAACTCCTGTAGTTCAAAATTTACAGTTGTATCCCTGACTTTCTCTGCTTGTTTATACTCAATAATCAAAATACTAATCAAATTACTATTTAACATTTTGCCCCATCCAGAATATGCCTACTTATTCCTCGCGAGGAAAGCGGGCGGTGAAAAAACTGATCACGTTTGATCCGGTGGCGTTCTGATACAACGTCCGATAACTTGGTGACAGCCAAGTTATTCCCGCGACTTCTGCGAGAAAGGGGATGCTAGTAAAATAGGAAAAAGGAAATCAACCAAAAAATTGTATTTATCTGGTTTTATTTTACTAAAAGTTACAAATCCCAAGAAATTCACCAGTTATAGTGTTTCAGAACTGAATGTGGTTACCACTCATAATAGATAATTTGGCAATCCGGAATATGAGATTTACCAAATTATATGCGAATCAAATTAAGGCCATAGTATTAAATTACATCAATAGGCAATAGAACCGCCGGTGTGTTTAAAGCAGGTCTGAAGCGAACTGCTTTTTTCGGGACCGCGCCATTAATTGACAGTAATGGCCGTCGCCAGTTCGATGCCCACTGAGTCCCCTTCAATATCCGCTTTAAGGCCTCAGAACTTGTGCTGATATATATACCGCCGTTCAGCTCGCCAGTAAGGCTTGGACGCTCGACCCTGATGCCATGCCGTCTGAGTGTACTCATCGCAATATCGACAGGAACCAAGGTGCCATCATCCTCGAGAATTGCTCCGATCATTTCACCTATTGTGCGGTCATAACTAGACCCTACACCACTACTGACACGCAGCTGATGCTCCGTGATGTACTGCAAGAGTCGTTCCTCGTCGCCGCGGCCAGATATGGCGGCATGGTCCGTAAAATCATGCGCCTCAATCCATTTTTTTGCATCTTCAATGGATATCTGTTTTGTTGAATGGCAAAGATATGCGCCCGCCAGCATTGGTCCTATTTGGTCCCCTATTCGTCGGTTACCCAAAACAATTGATGCCGCGTATGTGAATGTCTCGATATTGGCCTGCAATGTTTCCAGATTAGCCATAGATCGCATTATTAGCTTTGATGCGAATTCTAGCGTCAGATGGTTCTGAATATTTGTCATCAGCTCATTGTAATGGGCCTCGACATCGATGCGCTCTTGCTCAGTATCGGCATGGATACGAGATAGAACCAACAACGTCACTCTGGTTTCATCCGCATAGTGTTGAACGCTTGTATTGATGCTCGAAAAGCAAAAACAGGATCGCACACGATAAGCGACTGATTTTCCGGTTGCCGATCCCTTGTACATGACACCGCCACTCTCAGACGATGCTACCCGAGCCAAGTCCAAGTTACCCTGCATCCGGTGAGCAGATCGTTCGTCCTCGGCCTCCGCTTCATCAAAAATAATCGGTCGGGCATCATAACCAAGCTCAGATCTTATTCCAGCCTCTGTCGTTTTGGATTCCACCTGCAAAGCGGTCGGGCCCACGACACGACCTATAACATCACGCATCACTGTTGTTTTACCAGAACCAGCTGGCCCAGTAATCCAGATATGAGGGCGCCATGATAATACACCACAGATCGGGGCTATAACGCACCATCCGGCCAGCGCTAAAGCTGATAAAGAATTATCCCATCGAATTGATTTGCAGATATGGACGAGCTCATTCGCTTCCCGATTTGTGGCCGGGGCGAGTGGCTGGATTTTTAACGGGCTGTCGCCCTCATAGGTATATTCAGATTGGAAATCGATAGGAAGCATCTGTTGTCCGTCTGCAATCAGTTTGTTCCCCAGGTGCAATACGGCTTTACCATTATCTGCCCAAGCACCACGCCCCCTGCGTCGTTCGTGATCTCGAAAAACACCAGCGCGATGCGACATGATGATAAGTGCATTGGCGGCCATGTCCCAATCGGCGCCGCCCTTCTTTGGATAACGCGTTTCCCAATATCCGAGATCGGCCAACTGCAACAAATTCAATTTTGTATGAGCGCTTGGTGACAACTCGACAACTTGTGATGACGATGAGGGAAGGTAATAATACGTCCCTCGATTATACCCAAGAATTCGAAATGCTTCAGGATCAACGGTGGGCTGATATTCCATTTCGCTATTGTCATCAGAATGGTTCTGCGGAATATCGCTATAATCAGCATGCGCAGGTGCCTCGTCATGATGAGGAGGCTCTGGCGTCGGATCAGGATTCGGCGCAGGATCGGATTTTGGTGATTTGGTTTCTTTGAATCTTGCCTGCAGCCACTCCGTTGCCTGTTCTGTCGTCCAGCCTTCAGCTTCTGCATCTGCGGCATCCCAGCCTTTTTCCACATCGGACGGAGGTGTGATCGCTTTATATTTTGTATCTTCAGGCACCTCCTTTTTGATGAGCGCTGCCGTTTCAATTCCGGGCATATCCGCATCTGGCCACATGATCACTTTTCGGCCTGCAAGTGGTGAGAAGTCGACATTGTGAACGGCCTTACCGCCCCCGGGCCAAGAAACGACCGCCATTTTTGGAAATAACCGATGCGCTGCGTCTGCGGCTTTCTCGCCTTCAACCATTAACACCATAGCGTCGGGCTTCGCTGCCAAACGATCGAGACCATATAAAGGACGGTTCGGAATTGTGAAGCCCTTCCACGCCCAGAACTCTCCGCCACTTTCTGCTCGGCAATATGTAAGGGGTAGCGTTTCTTTCTTGCCGTCACCTAATTCAAACCGGCAAACAAACCCGAGTGGTCGTTTTTGGGCGTCTTTATACATCCATCTAATCGACGGTTTGCCGAGTTTTTTATGATCTGGTAATTTTCGTGACGCTGATTTTGGAACCGGAATGATGGGAGTTAAAGACTGTTTTTTCTGTTTTTTCTTTTTTTTCTTTTTGACTTCATCATAGCGTTTTTTTATCTGTCGAGCGGTTTCCGGATCTTCAGACAACCCCAATTTTGCCGCCAGTTGTTTAGCCGCCTCACCTTGTTCCAGACTATAAACATACGCATACAGGCTAACCGGATCACCGCCGCTGGCACCGTTTACCGCGAAATCACCCCACCGACCGGTGTCTGTATTGATAGAGAAACTTCCGGCCTTACTGTCGCTGCGCGTGGGATTTCGGGCTTTGAATTCGTGCCCTCGCAGTTCACCATCGGGTAAAAAATCATACAAAAGGCCCGGATATGCGGAGAGCGCTACGCCGTTGATTTCGTCGAAATTAATAGCAGCCATAAGCGTCCCCAAAATATAAAATATTATCTCTATTAGAGATTTTTAACTTGCTTTGATTATCTCTATGAGCTATAAAATAGGTATGAAACAAATCACAATCACAAAAGAAGCCATCAAGACGCTGAACAAATTGCCCAAAAACGTTAAGGCGCGTATTCGGAGCAAGATTGACCAATATGCTTCTGATCCAGAAAGCATGAAAAACAACGTCAAAAAACTGCAAGGCGAATTTGAAGGCGTTTACAGACTTCGCGTCGGTGATTGGAGAGTATTTTTCACAGAGGACGGAAAAGTTATCGCCGTCATCAAAATCAGACCACGCGGGGGGGCATATTAAAAGCCCTCCCCATTTAAAGGAGCGTAGATGCAAATTATTGAGAATGTAACAATCAGCCGTACCGAATACGACATGCTTGTAAAACGGGCGGCTAAAGCTCAAGAGTTGGAAGAGCTTAACGAACTTCGAGAAACCCTCAAAGGGATTCGGAGTGGGGAAATTGAAACCATCCCAATAGAGGTGGCCAATAAAATTCTGGACGGTGAAAATCCTATTCGCGTGTATCGGAAATATCGCGGGATGACCGGTCAGGAATTGGCCAACTCTATCGGCACAAAACAAGGCTATATCAGTGAGCTTGAAAGAGGCATTAAAAACGGCACTCCCGAAACTCTGAAAAAAATTGCGACCGCTCTGAATGTGTCTGTGGATGACTTGATCTGAGCGTCTAATCATTTGCGTCCCCGTCAAGGATTTCCAGGTCATCGAGCGCCTTTAACGCCTCATGTAGCTTTCGGGCAGGCATGCCGTCAGCGACTAATCGGCGGAATCGTTTTGAGCCGCTGGACTTGAATATCCAGCGGTCCATTTCCTCGGCTGCCAAAAGCACATTGATAGCTTCTGGTGATATTGCCGAAATAAACTCCGCGCCGCCCCCTGCTTCCATCAATTGAATTGGTCCGGTAATAGGTATTTCAGAGATGTCGATTTTTTTATCTATGACGCAAAATTGAGGACCTGTTCGGCTGAACTTTTTGAGGAAATCAAGCATCACCATCTCCCATGATTTTCTGTACAGCTTCGTCAGCATTCCGAGCAACTTCACACTTGCCACCAAGCCGCCTGACCATTTTTTGGAACTTAAGTTGCTGATCTGATTGGATGCCTTTTGGGGTTTTGATTTCCAGACTGACAAACTGTCCGATTTTGGTGCCGGCCATTTCTGGGGTAATGAAAATTTCCTTCACCCCAACAATATCGCCTGACCCGGGCAGCCCAAATTTAACGGGCCTTGCCCCTTTGATGAGCATGTCGCCTTCGGCTGCCTTAAAAGTCTGTCCGGCCTTTAACCGGATCGCCTTTCCCATCCATGCGGAACCGGTGTTATTCCGCCACACCCGCAAATTGACGAACCGTCCAAGGGACAAAAGGCATGTTTTCAGGATCGATGTTTCATTTCTTAACATTTGGCGCCCCCCAATGGTTCCAAGTTGTTTTTGGTGCATCCGGATCATGTTTAACCCAGCAAATTTTGTGATGTTTTTCGCAGTAGCTGGATGGTTTTTTTCCGGGTTCGTGCGGTTTAACTGGTTCACCACAGAAATTATTTGAAAGTTCAGATCGTTTGACCGGCTTACTTCCCCACAATGGGTACTGGCAGGTGGTTACTCGGCTCATTTAGGTCGTCTCCCGAAGAACTGAGCTTGTTTTTGGCTTGGCTTATCGAACAAATACCAAGCGCAGTTATCTTTGCCGGACATAGTGGAGCCCGGAATCCACTTCACGCGCCCAATCGATTGAATTTTTCGACATCGGTTTTCTACTTTTGAAAAATAGAGGTTGTGCTTGAAATCAGCCGGCAACAGCAGCCACGTTGGTGCGATGTCAGATAAATGGATGATGAGCGATATAACAGGCTCACCTTTTTGCGAAGGCATAGGCCATGGCGGGTTTGTGATGAAGCAATCGGCTTCAGTATCAGCGTGATCCATCACGTTGAATTTGAAGATGTCCGATCGTTGCGGTTCAATATCACTTGAAAACTGACACAAGAAGCCAAGGTTTTCCAAATGATCAATAAGAGCGCCATTTCCTGCACATGGTTCTTCAAACGAAGTACCTGGAGTTAAATGCCGCGCCAGTGACGGAACAGCTTCAAACGGTGTCGGATAGAAATCGCGTTCGCGTCTTTCGAAGTTGGACCGTTTACTCATGCTCCCGCCTCCATTACCGCTTCAATAAACGTCTTCGCGACTTCGGCATTGATTGCATTGCCATAACCGCGCAATCGTCCCACTCTGGCGGGAGCCCCATTAACCAGCGGGAATGTGCCGGGTTCAACTGGCCGCCACTTTCCATCTCGGCAGAAGAGCCAGTCAGCACTTCCCCAAAAACCGTTAGTCGGGCCGGTCCGGGCAATTTTGATTGCTGCGTTAGACTGCTTCCCGACATGCCTTCCGTTATCCCCGTTCCGCCCCTCTCCCCGTCCGTTGCTGACGGGGTTGTCCAGCCGGCCAGCATCACAAAATCGTTCAGGTCGCTCGATCGGTCTGGATTGATCGCCCGCTTCGCTTGACCTCCCCCGCTCATATCCGAGGCTTGCGCAGTCGGCCATTCGCACCCATTCCCACTCCAAAGTCTTCCGGATCTCTTCGTTTGATTTTCGTGACATCTACGCTCTCCTTTTCTGTTGGCGGGCTTTCCACACGTGTTTTGCCCAACCCGATGGGTTTTTCATTCCCCGGCGCTTGCCGAGTTCGATTAAGGATTCAAGACTTCCGGCCTGCGCTTGTTCGCGTTTTTTTTCGCGCTGTTGGGCCTGCTTGATTTCGACAAGCTCGCCTTCTGTCTGTTCGATTTCACGGCTTGCCGCAGATGGAACTGTTCCGCAAATTGGGCAGGCGGATCTAGTCGAGGGATATGCCGCGTAGCATTCCATGCACATCGCGACTGCAGGCCCATTATCGTTATCGCTTTTCCGAGATTTTTTCTTACGGCCTTCGAGCGACCACTCACGGTCTTCTTCTAAAAGTCCGTGCCGCGCTGAATTGCCCACATGGTCGAGAATAATTGAATATTCTTTTCCGGCATACGGCCTGAGAACACGGCCGCCCTGTTGTAGGTATAATGAGAGAGATTGCGTCGGTCGGAGCATAATTGCGGCGCCAACGATCGGAATATCGGTTCCTTCAGATATGATGTCGCAGCTGGTAACAACATCATATCGGCCATTGCCGAGCCCATCGATCGCTTGGCGCCGCAATCGGTCTTCCATATTGCCTTCTACACATACAGAGGAATATCCTGCCGCATTGAATTGTTCGGATACATGCTGAGCATGTTTTACAGATGCGCAGAACGCTATAGCGGGAACGCCTTCGCATAACCTCTTATAATGGCTGATTGCATCGCCTGTGATTGTCGGCTTATCGATTTTGTCGGTTGATGTTTTGTGATCAAAGTCGCCGCCCTTGGTTCTGATGCCTTCCATGTTGAATTGCATGGGCGGTGCGAACACACGAGGCTGGACTAAGTTACCCAGATCAATAAGCGCCTGAACCGTTGGGCCCAAAACGAGGGAAGTGAAACAGCCGCCAAATTCCGCACCAAGCCCCTTACCATCCAACCGCTGCGGTGTTGCCGTTACCCCGAGGATTTTAGCCAGAGGCATTGCCGCAATTAGTTTCGCCCATTGGCCTGCAGCTGCGTGATGCGCTTCATCTATAAGGAGGAAATCAAAGGCTGGAAGAGTATCAAGGCGACGTGCCAGTGTTTGGATCGAGCAGACCTTTACTGGTGCGTCACTATTGAAATACGAACGTCCCAGTTCCTCGACTTGTTTTTTGATAGCATTTCTAAATACTGCAGGTGGGGCGATGATACCGTGATAAATGCCCATCTTGGCGAGCGCCATACTTGTCTGGACGATAAGTTCTTGCCGGTGAACGATTATGCCGACAGTATTTTGCTTTCGGGAAGCGCCATCCGCCATATACGAAAGGCAGACGGTTTTTCCCATACCGGTTGGCGCAACAGCCAATGGAGCGTTTGACCCGTGAGAGAAGTGGTGGCGAATTTCTGCAATGAATTTAGTTTGATATGGCCGTAATTGCATTCCGCTCCCCCGCCTTAACTGAAATACCGATAATCGGTAAATATTTACCGTGATTCGCAATTTATTCAGTCGTAACGGTATAAACGGTATTTTGTCAAGGAGAAGAGAGAAGGAAGTTAACTTATAGTAAAATTGGCATATCTAAATGGAGCATATGAAAAATGCCGACGTACTACAATTTGTGGTTGTTGGATTTAAGAATTAGAAATTCTGGATGTATAGGAAAAACTGCCGTTTTCCTCTTGATTTAACCACCTTAGGTATGCACTCTTACCGAATAACGGCAGAATAGGTGAAAAAGATGGTTCAGAAAATATCAAACGTAGCCCTGAATGTTCGGCAAAGAATGCACGATTTAGGCATATCCTCATATATCGAACTAGAAGACAAAGCTGGCGCACCTAGAGACTCAGTCAGGAATCTCATGTCAGGCAGAACGACAAAACCGCGCTCCAAAACGCTTCATCTTATCGCCAAAGCATTAGGCACGTCCATGGATGAGCTAATTGGGCCCGTACCGTCCACACATACACACGGAACAACGTCATATCCAGACCCAGACGAAACTGTCGTTATCCCCAGGTATGACATTCAGCTATCCGCAGGTGATGGAGCTTTTCCGAACGGTGAACAAGTCATAGGACACGTGCCATTTAATCGTGATTGGCTGAAAAGTAATATCAATGGTGCTCTGGATAACTTGGCTGTGGTCAAGATAGACGGCGATAGTATGGAGCCTTTAATCCGATCTGGGGATGAAGTTTTGATCAACCTGTCGAATACGTCAATTTCTGATGGCGGGATATTCGCTATACTTCTAAACGATACATTGATTATTAAACGCATATTCTCGCGCCATGACGGGCTGGAGATTCGATCAGAGAATACCTCTTACCCATCGTGGACAGTACCAAAAGAAGACCTGAATGAAATTAAAATTGTTGGTAGAGCCGTCGTTAGGGTCGGCAGACTACGCTAACAATTACACGCGTATATAGCAAAAAAGCTTTTTAACTTTAACGGTTAAAGGGCTTTTTTTATGTGTAAATCAATATTGCACAATTTGTAGCCCACTAAATTAAATACCGAAAAACGGTATTTAATGCTTGATTATGAAAAATTACCGCCCTAGGGTTGCCTCAACGGCATAAATATACCGAATATCGGTATTGAAAGGGCGATATGATTGTAAAAACTGAATTTGCGGCAAATTCTCACCATTTTTGGAACGCCGCCAAACTAGCACGAGAGTCAGCAACCCCACGATCCAAAAAACTCTCAGAAGCCCGGCTTCAAAAATTCATCGATTACAGTACTTTCCCGCAGCTTGTAAAATCAGCGAAGCAGGCTTTGCTCGATATCAGGTCGGTTCGATGATTACGATCCGAGCATCCAGTTTACCACAGTACGCCGATTGTCCGCGACGGCATGCCGCGAGATCATTTACCGACCTTGTCGAGGCTCAGGGCTATACGCTCCGGCACACCCCGCAGTCGGTTGGCGCAGCCATTGGTACAGGCACCCATGAGGCTCTCGGTTATATTCTTACTGAACGAATGGAAGGCCGGGACACACCAGAACAAGACTGGCAAGCAAAAGCCATTCAATCCATTGATGACAATATTGCAGACGGTGTTGTCTGGGATGCGACAACACCCTTTCACCAGTAACTTCGGCCCGGCCCGGCATAAAAAAAGGGCCGCCACATGGGCGACCCTTTATCAGTTGGACAGACAGAAAGTATATTTTCTATCACTGGTTAAAAAACACAGTTCTTCGCATAGTCAGCGGCTTCACTTGCCGTCACATTATTAACGCCCTTTTCCTTGATATTCTCGCACCATTCCTTGCTCCCGACTTCTGGAGAACACGCACTGACGAGAAATGTAAGAATGATAGTCGAAGCTACTATCACAGGCGTTTTTATTACAATATTCATACCAAACAACTCCATCAATGAAGGGAAAGGCAAGCCTTTCCCTTTGTTTAAGGGTTACTTGCTTTCCACTGTAATGGTTGCGCGGCGATTTTCCTGCTTCTTGACATTGTCAGGAGTAGGAACGCTCAAACGATCTTCAGCATAGCTGCGCATGATAACATTCTTTGGATCAAGACCCATGTCCATGGCTTTAATGGCCAAAGCTTCAGAGCGTCGTTCTGACAGAGCAGTATTATATTTTACTGAACCAGACGTATCCGTATAACCCGCAATGGTTACGCGCGGACGTTTGAACTTGGTCACATAATCGACAGCAGCTTTGGTTTTCTCATCTGCGCCCGGCAGCATTTCAGTGCTGTCAAAACGGAAGAGAACTTCCCAGGTCATTGCCTTTGGCACCATCATTTTAGGTGCCTTTTTCATTTTCATCATTTTAGGTGCTTTTGCCACAGCAGGCTTCGCAACCATTGTCATTTTCTCAACATCGGCCATCGCTGCAATAAACGCATCGCGGCAAGCGGCAATATCCTCAGGCTGGAAATTTTCTTCCTGTTCCTGAACCCAGCAATCAAAGCTGGTTTGAGCGCGAGCAAGCTGAACTGTAGCTTTATCTTTCGCTGTGCCGTTAAGAGCCGCGACCAGACGATCATGCGCACCTGTCATAACCCGAACACGGTTTTCAGGAATTTTCCATTCATCTGGATTATATGGGCCAACTTCTTGCCCTTGCGAGGCCGCCATTGCTTTTTCAGCAAATCGGTCGGCATCCGAATAATCACCTTCACCATATTCGCTTTTAGAGAGCGTAATATAATCATTATAAAGGGCTTTGCTAAATGCTGAGCCAGATGCGCTCATCATTTCGGCCTCACCCAACTTGCCGCCACAAGCCGCAAGCGCGACAGAAGCTACACCAAGAATGGCGTAGGTATATACTTTTTTCATATCTCTCCCCTAACTTCGAGTAAGAAAAACTCAAATAGAGTTTAGGCCATTTTCGCCATTATTCAAGAATATCAGCAAAGTTGGCAGGTCAGCACAACACATACTAGTCATTCCAAGGTATAAATTACTATATCTATATTCTTGAAACAAACCAAGTCAGTCCGAACACAATTCAACAGAACAGTGATAAAAATGTAGCATTTTTAACCCCCGCAAACCAGATGGTTGTTAATAATACTGAACTGACAATCCTTGCTATTATGAATTTTACCGGTGATTAAACAACAAGCCGTTCAGAGCCAGTAAGTTTCGGTGAATTATAGGTTTCGGTTAATTATAAACAGGGCGCGCGGCATAGACTCCGCCAGCGGCCTCGCCCCACGGACCGGCCGACCGAATTAAGACCCATCGCAACGGCGGTCTGCTGACCTGAACAAACATTACCGCGCCCTCATGAATAACCTTGGCCTCCAGCCGGGCCGATGCACTGTTTTTTTGAATATTGCATTTGAACGCACGAGCGGGGAACCAGAAATGTGCAGGGACGACCCCCTTTATTTTTTGGCGGATCAAGTTTCCACTTTTTTGTAACAGATAGCAATCGCCCTTAAAGGTCTGATTGCTATCACCGGTCACGGCGAGTTCAAGCATCTCCGCAGCCGCTACCGATTTTGTCAGCCATATGACTGACACACAGAAAAGAAGGGCCAAAACCGTCTGCGCGATACATCTGTTCATAACCAGATTATACAGACTTTTACTAGAAAAACAAAAAGCCCGGCTATTATAGAAAATGCCGGGCTTTGCTATTAACAGGATTTTACCAAAATCAAGACGTTTCGGGTAAATCCATCTCCAGAATGGTCATATGGAAGGCAAACGAAATTTCACCTTCATCTTCATCCCGATAAACCACACCCATGAATTCATCACCGAGCAACACCTCGGCCGTACCATCCGATGGGCGCCGCTCTTTCACCAAAAAAGCATCATTCCCGAACTTTTCCCGTAAATAACGCTGTACACGTAAAGATTCTGTTCGTGTCATTGGCTCAGCCCCCTATATCAGTTCCAGACTGTCGGCAATGGGACCTTTAAGCCCGGGCCGAACAACGCATTTAACATGGGCATCCACACCAAAGTTCTCCATATCCACTTCGGAGCGCTCCAGCATGTTGGTATGGAAAAACACCTGTTTGCCACCGCCATCAGGCGTGATAAATCCGTATTTATGTTCTTCGACAAATGTTGTAACGACACCGTCAATTTCAACATCGTGCCCAACAGGGGCGGCAACCTCACCGTCTTCAGGCTCGTAAATTGCTGAAACCTGTGGGCCTCGGTCACCTTCCGACAGGTCGCAGACAATTCTCATGCCTTCGGCAAGTTCCGTATAAGACGTATCCTGCAGCACCGAGATATGCACGAATGCGTCTGGTGAGCCATCTTCGGGCGAGACGAAACCAAAACCTTTGCCTTCGTCAAAAAACTTTACAGTTGCTGCAATTTTCTTTTTTACAGCCTTCGGGGATCTACGATCAACCATCCAGTAAGGACCTCTTTCATTATGTCTACCCTTGCAATACATAAAATAAACAAAAAGCTCAAACAATTCTCTCTCTTTCTGCCTTATTTCTTGATTTTCGCTCAAAATTACCACGCCCGAATTTAAAGGCATGAACACTTTGCCCCTCCATCGCAGTGCAACTTGCTATATTCACGAGTGTCATTTCATGCATTCCCAACGCATAGGCAGAAAATACCTCTGTTTCATCATCGTTTGAGGAACATAGTGTTGAACTTCACAAAAAAGCGTGCTTTAGTCGGACCAATAAAATTAAAAAGACTTATTTTACAGGGAGAAAAAACAAATGCTTAAAAAGACATTATTGTCTGTTGCAGCAGCCTCAGCCGTCTATGGCTTTACCTTTGGCGCAACCGCAGCGGAAATGGTCGATGGACCAAAAGTAAACTGGAGCTTGTCGGTTTGGGGAAAACCCCGCGCCTTCACAGCCGGAATTGAAGCCCTTCGTGACATTGCCAAGGAACGCACCGGTGGCAAGTTCAATATTAAGATCTATTATGGCGGTGCCTTGTCAAAATCCAGAGAAAACCTGGACGGCATTAAGCTTGGCGCGTTCCAGATGGCCATGTTCTGTTCCCCTTATCATCCAGCTAAAAATCCAACATTGACAGGTCTGGATTTACCGTTCCTGCCATTCCCGAACCTGCGGGTTCAGGCGGCAGTACATGATGCCTATTATCAGAACCCTGCTGTTGTTAAAGATCTGGCGCGCTGGGATGCCTATCTGCTGATGAGCTCTTTGTTGCCGCAATATGAATTTACCGGCGTTGGCAAGCCGCCGCGCAAACTGTCAGACTGGAAGGGCAAACGCGTCCGTGCCCTTGGCGGTATTGGTAAAGCCATGATCAAACTGGGTGCCATTCCAACAACCGTTGTTGCAGCTGAAACATACACAGCACTTGAACGCGGCACTGTTGAAGCAGCCTCCTTCCCCTTCACATACGCGCATGTATCTTACAAGCTGACTGAAGTCGGTAAATGGTACACAGCCAACCTGTCACCGGGTGCCGTAAACTGCCCTGTTGTTGTTAATATTCCTGCCTGGAAGAAATTGCCGCAACAATATCGGGATTTGCTGCTTGAAGCCAAAGCTCCTGCTTATGACGCGCTAATTTCAGCTTATGAGGCAGCAGATGCCAAAAACCTTCCAATGATGAAAGCAAAAGGCCTCGAAGCCATCGTCTACACAGATGCTGAACTGGCTGAATTCCGCAAAATCGGTGCCAAGCCGGTTTGGGATGACTGGTTGAAAGACATGGAAAGCAAAAACCTGCCAGGTCAGGAACTGCTTGACCTGATCATGACCACAGCCGCAAAAGCCACTAAATAAATTATGGCTAACTTCAGGGCCGGTATACCATATGGCATACCGGCCCTATTTTATTGGAGATAATAATCCACACCTAAGCTGAACCAACAAAATTCAGAGAATGGATAAGCAAAACAGAGGCTACTTCAAGGTTCTGTTTTCACAGATGAGAGTAAATCTATGACCACAACCCCAACTCTGTCAGATCAACCGCCCAAAGGGGCGTTTGCACGATTTGACCGCTGGTACTCCCATATCGAGGATTTTCTTAACGGGTTTTCTGCCTTTGCCATTTTTGGTGTGATGCTTCTTGGTGTTGCACAAGTATTCGGCCGTAAATTCTTCAACATGCCCATCCCCGGCTATATCGATTTCATCGAACAAAGCATGGTGGTGTTTGCCTTTTTCGGGATCGCTTATTGCCAACGTCTTGGCGGGCATGTGCGCATGGATTTGATCATGTCAAAATTCAGCGGGCGACCTCTGTATTTCTTTGAAGCGTTGGCAACACTTATCAGTATTTTTGTGATTACAATTCTCATCCAGAAAAGCTGGCTGCATTTCATGCGGGCTTGGGAATTTGGTGATTCCACCATTGATATCGAGCTGCCCATCTGGCCGGGAAAACTTCTTATCCCGCTTGCCTTTTCTGTTCTATGGGTTCGCTTTGTTATACAAGCCATCGGGTTCATACGGCTGATGATTAACCCCAATGCTGAAATTATCGGCGTTCCAGTCATCGAAGATGTCGAAGATCAGGCCCGTAACGAAATTTCTGATGCCTTGGGCAAAGAAGCTGCGGCCAAGGCCCGGTTTGATACCAGTTACCGCAAAAATTCCGCTCAAGACGGAGGAGAAAAATAATGGAAATTGATCCTCTATTGAGTGGCCTTATTGGTATGGGTGCTCTTCTGGTTATGGTATTTCTGGGTGTTCGCGTATATATTGCCGCAACTCTGGTCGGGATGCTTGGAATTGTCTCTATCATTGGCTGGGATGCCGGCACCGGTATTGTTGGTACAATCCCCCATTCAAAATCAACTTTCTACTCGTTAAGCGTCTTGCCAATGTTTATCCTCATTGGCTATCTGGCATTCCATGCTGGCATTACGACCGCTGCTTTTGATGCCGCCAAAAAATGGATAGGCTGGGTGCCGGGCGGCCTTGCCGTGGCAACCGTGTTTGCCGCAGCAGGCTTTGCCGCGGTCTCTGGTGCCAGCACCGCAACTGCTGCCGTCTTCAGCCGCGTCGCCATTCCGGAAATGCTCAATGCAGGATATGATCGACGGCTTGCCGCAGGCGTTGTTGCCGCTGGCGGCACCTTGGCATCGCTGATACCGCCAAGTGCCATTCTGGTTATCTACGCAATTATCGTTGAACAATCGGTGGGCGCCCTGCTGCTGGCAGGTTTCATCCCCGGTATCGTTTCCGCTTTGATTTACGCCCTTATTATTATGGGTCGTGCAACAGTGAACCCGAAATTGGGCCCTCCGGTTGGCGGTTTTACCATGAAGGAACGGTTCCAGTCTCTGCCCGGCACTCTACCAATTGTTGCTGTCATCGGCATTATTTTCAGTGCCATATATGGCGGCTGGGCGACACCTACCGAAGCTGGTGCACTTGGCGCTTTTGTTGTCTTCATTCTGGCTTTGATGCATGGCATGAAAACCAAGGCATTGAAAGATGCCCTGTTTGAGACAGCCAAGCTGACCGTGATGATATTCTCCATCATCTGGGGCGTGCTGGTTTTTGTTCGCTTCCTTGGATTTTCCGGCCTGCCTGAAGCATTTGCCGAATGGATTTTGGCCCTGCCATTTCCGCCAACGGTTATCATTGTTCTGATCCTTTGCGGCTATGCCATCCTTGGCATGTTCATGGATGCCATTGGAATGCTTTTGCTGACGTTACCAGTGGTATATCCTGCGGTTATCGGTCTTGGATATGATCCGATCTGGTTCGGTATTATTGTTGTGAAAATGGTTGAAATCTGCCTGATTACTCCGCCCATTGGCCTCAATTGCTATGTGGTCAACGGGGTCAGGCCAGATATACCGCTTATGGATGTCTTCAGGGGTATCGGCCCGTTCTTCATTGCCGATGTCCTGACAGTTGCCTTGTTCATTGCCTTCCCGTCATTGATCCTGTGGCTGCCTCAACAAATGCTCAATTGACGATGATGTAACAGCCATACCAACCTTTTAAAAAGCCCGCACATGTTTTTGCGGGCTTTTTACTTTTCAGAGGTTAATCTTGCACCAACTGTCATATTCAGGCAGTCTGAACCTATAAATAAAAACAAAAATGGAGGCCTGCTATGGATTTCTCACTCTCCACCGAGCAACAAGCCATTGCCGAAAATATCGCGGCACTCTGCGCCCGTTTTGATGACGGCTATTGGCTGGACCGCGATAATACGGGCGAATTTCCCGAAGATTTTTACCGGACGATGGCAGATGCGGGCTGGCTTGGCATTACCATGCCCGAAGCATATGGGGGGGCTGGCCTTGGAGTTACCGAAGCAACCCTGATGATGCATGAGGTTGCAAAATCCTCTGGTGGCATGTCTGCGGCTTCGGCTATTCATATCAATATCTTTGGCCCGCATCCGATTGTCGTTTTTGGCACTGAAGAGCAAAAACAGCGCTGGATCCCTCCCTTGCTCAAAGGCGAGATCAAATCCTGCTTTGGTGTGACTGAACCCAATGCCGGCCTGAACACGACAGCCTTGCAAACAAAGGCCATCAAACAAGGGGATGTCTACATCACCAATGGTCAGAAAATGTGGACAACAACCGCACAAGAGGCCGACAAAATCATGCTGCTTGCCCGAACAACCGCCAGCGATAAATGTCAAAAACCGATAGATGGTTTATCCCTGTTTTTTACCGATCTGAACCGTGACTATTGTGATGTCCGCGTTATTGATAAAATGGGGCGTAAAGCCGTTGATTCTAATGAAATCTTTATCAATGACCTTCCCATCCCCGCAGAAGACCTGATCGGAGAAGAAGGTAAAGGTTTTCATTATCTGTTGCACAGCCTCAATCCCGAACGCATCCTTGTTGGCGCCGAAGCCATCGGTATTGGCATGAATGCACTAGCACGCGCCGCCAAATATGCCAGAGAGCGTGAAGTCTTCGGGCGCCCCATTGGGCAAAACCAGTCCATACAACACCCGCTTGCGGAAAACTGGATGGAACTGGAAGCGGCATTGCTGATGGCCATGAAAGCGGCCAGCTTATACGATACCAACCAGAATTGTGGTACTTACGCCAATGCGGCCAAATATCTGGGTGCCGAGGCTGGTTTTAAGGCCTGTACACAAGCCATACTTACCCATGGCGGTGTCGGTTACGCCAAAGAATTTACAATTGAACGCCTGATGCGTGAAGTAATGATCTGCAAACTTGCGCCCGTCAGCCCACAGCTTATCCTGTGCTATATCGCCGAGAAGGCGCTGGGGCTTCCAAAGTCTTACTAAATTGCTTAATTTTTGAAGGCCACCCCATGCAAGAGCAACAAAAAAACAATGGCCCTTTAAGCGGAATACGTGTTGCCGACCTGACCTCAATTTTACTGGGCCCTTTCGCCACACAAATCCTTGGAGATCACGGGGCCGATGTCATCAAAATAGAAGGCCTTGACGGAGACACAACCCGTGATCTGGGCCCCAAACGGTCAGATAAAATGGCCGCCATCTACCTCAATGCCAATCGCAACAAACGCAGCCTGTGCATCGACCTCAAACCAGCTGACGGCATGCGTGCTTTTCACACATTTCTGAAAACTGTTGATGTCTTTGTTCATAACATGCGCCCCTCGGCCATCAAACGGCTGGGGCTAACCTATAAAGACGTAATCAAGATCAATCCGGGTATTATATATTGCGGTGCTTATGGGTTTGGTCAGGACGGCCCTTATGCCAACAAACCCGCCTATGACGACATGATACAAGGGGTTAGCGGTATTGCCGCCCTGCAAAGCCAACTGATGGGCCGTCCCGGGTATCTGCCAACGGTTATCGCAGACAAGGCGACCGGCCTCACCGTTGTCTATGCCATTTCAATGGCACTGTTCCACCGGGAACGATCCGGCGAGGGGCAGGAAATCAAGGTTCCGATGTTCGAGACCATGGTCCAGTTCCAGATGCTTGAACATCTTTATGGTGAACATTTCATTCCGCCAATCGGCACCGCAGGATACCCGCGGGCCATGTCGCCGACCCGCCACCCATACAAGACAAAAGACGGCAAAATGATCGGAGTGCTGCCCTACGTAGATAAGCAATGGCAGGCCTTTTTTCAAATAGCCGGTTGCCCGGAACTTATGGCCGATCCAAAATTCTGTACTATTGAGAACCGCCTCGACAATATCGACATCTTGTATGCGCTCCTCTCGGACATTATTACCACCCGCAATGCCGATGACTGGCTTCAGGTGCTCGAAGCTGCCAATATTCCATCCATACCGATAAATACACCTGCCGATTTACTGACGGACCCTCATCTCGAAGCGGTTGGTTTCTGGCAAGAGACAGAGCATCCCAGCGAAGGCATGTTACGGCAGGCCAGCATTCCAACCGGATTTTCGAAAACACCGGGAACCCTGCGCCATCATGCTCCCGCCCTTGGAGAACATTCCGCCGAAATTCTGGCCGAAGCAGGTGTCTCAAAAGCCCATATTGATCAGTTGTTCAAAGAGAATATCTTGAAGAACGGGAAAAAATGAAGGTGCGGGTTCCCCCGCACCTGGCATCAAGACGCCAGTTTCTGGACATCTCGAAAGCGCTTCATATTTTCAAGTGTCTGAAGGGCAGCCTCGGCGGCCTCTTGGCCTTTGAGAATAAAATGCTCTTGATAAAAGTCCATATGAGCGGGAACTTCCTGAAAATTATGCGGCGTTAAAACCACAGACAAGACAGGTATTTCCGTATCCAGCTGCACCCGCATCATGCCATCAAGAACCGATGCGGCGACAAAATCATGACGATAGATGCCCCCGTCAACGATCAATCCCGTTGCCATGATCAAATCATAGGTCCCTGATTTTGCCAGCCGTTGGGCCATCAGCGGGATTTCCAGACTTCCCGGAACATCAAAAACATCAATATCATCCCGCGCCATGCCTGCGGCTATCATCGTCTCCATAAAAGACTGGCTGGCCTGTGACACGATATCTGTGTGCCAATTGGCCTGGATAACAGCAAGTTTGCGGGATGAGTTTTTGACCTCGGAAAGGACACGGTTAGTATTTTGACTGGTTTGTTTCATTATGTGCCTCATTTTCAATAAACATCAAAAACCCAAGGCAAGAAAGAGCCGAACGTGAAGGTTCGCCCCCCGCGCAGCGTCTCTTTTGTTCTCTTCCATCCGGACTGTAACCGTCGGCTTTGGAGTTGCACCAAATCTGCTGACCTTGCATAACCAGCAAGCGCTCGCGGGCTTAAACATATGTTCTTACCGCCGGTAGGGACTTTCACCCTGCCCTGAGAACATTCCGTCCATTTTCTGAACGCAATATCACATAGATAATTTCACAGCTTTAACAGCCGCGCAACACTGTCATTGAAATTTATGTGAAATCAGGCGAGTGCTTCGCGTAAATCGGCAAGGCTGATGGGTTTTGTGTAACTTTGAACAGATGACAACCCCCGCGCACTGCCAATGGTTTTGGCAAAATCCACATAATTGGGATTATACCCGGTCACTACCATGATTTTGGCTGCACAGCCAACTTCAGCCAGCCAATTAACCAGCTCAATCCCCTCAACCCCCGGCATAACCATATCGAGGATAATCACAGTAGGGTCAAATTCTTTGAAAATCGTTTTAAAAACATCGGCCTGATCAGTGACGCGAACGTCATAGCCCATTCCTTCAGCTACCTGCCGAACAAAATCAGCAAACATTTTTTCGTCATCAATAATAAGGGCGCGTTTTTCACTCATTGCTAATCGAAGTATCTTTTTATAAATTCTACCAAACTGTTCCCATATCCGAAAAGGCACGGGCCATGACCAATGATGATTTTACGCAATTAGCCAAAGAGGCAATTCTATATAATCAACTGGAACGCTATTTTACGCCGAAAGGGGATGGCTTTGACAAGCTAAATAATCATTTTGACCTGCAGCCGGACCTTGAAGCCATCAAAAGTGACAAAGAATCCGCAGGTGGCCTTAAATTATCACATGCACAGCGGCGAATGCTCATGCTTTTGGTCGCCTTATGGAACGGACGCGAAGCCGATCTGGTGTTTAACGAAGGATTCGGAAGTATCAGCAAACTGATTCACTCCATGGACCGAAATAACAGAGAGTTAGTGGCCGAACTGGTGGTAACCTATCCCGGCTGGGGCTCCTAGAAATCACAACCCCGCTTAAATTACTAATAGAAAAAAAACCAAATGCCGCTATCAATAACGATCGACACTAAGTAAATGTAGCCGTATCCCGACCTATAAAGGACTGTTTCAGACATGATGGATTGGTACAAACTATTATCCAGCCAACGGTACGGACAAGAAAATAACGAACCCGTTTCAGCCTCGCGCAGTCCCTTTCACAAAGATCAGGACCGGATTGTCTTCTCATCCGCCTTTCGCCGCCTGCAAGACAAGACGCAAGTTCACTCCATGACCGAAAGCGACTATGTGCGCACGCGGCTCACCCATTCGATGGAAGTGGCCTCTGTCGGGCGATCTTTGGGGGCGAATGCCGGGCAGATTATTATTGACCGGCATCTGAAAGGCAGTAGTTACAGTCCTGCAGAATTCGGGCATATCGTATCTGCCGCCTGTCTCGCCCATGATATCGGCAATCCGCCCTTTGGCCATTTTGGTGAAGACACCATCCGGCACTGGTTCAAAACAGGCCCGGTCGCTCAAAACCTGCTCTCATCCCTGAGCAGCAGCCAACAAATGGATTTCCTTGACTTTGAAGGAAATGCACAAGGATTTCGCATTCTCACCAAGCTGCAAAACTGGCGAAATGATGGCGGCCTCCGGCTCACCTATGCCACGCTCGGCACCTTTATGAAATACCCCCGTACCTCAAAAATTACACAAGTCCTCCCCGAGGATCAGGCGGGTAAAAAATTTGGTATTATGCAATCTGAAACCGAAGAATTCCGGCAGATTGCAAACGAGTTGGGTCTCATCCAGCGCAATCATGAAAATTACTGGTGCCGTCATCCACTGGCCTATCTGGTCGAAGCTGCGGATGATATTTGTTATTCTGTTGTCGATATTGAAGATGGCTTCAAGCTGGGACGGCTGGAATTTCATGAAACAGAAAATCTAATGCTGCGCATATTGGGCACCGCCCCTCACCGCTACAGTGAAATAACCGAGAATTCCGAGAAAATTTCATACCTCCGCGCCAAATGTATTGGCCACCTTATCGGAGAGGTCTCAACCATCTTCATGGATCATGAAGCCGAGATACTGGGCGGCACCTATAATGGTGATCTGCTGCACCGATCTGAGAGTGCTCGCATATTTGCAGAAATTGAAACCCTATGCCGCACCCGTATTTTTAACCATCATGAACGCGTTCAGGCAGAATTAAGAGGTGCTGAAATACTGACAACCCTGCTGGATGCCTTTTTTACCGCCAATCTGGAATGGGATATATTCTTGCGGGAAAACATCCCGCCATCCCCCAAATCCAAAGTAATCATGAACCTGTTCAGCAATCGCACTAATACAGAAAAACCCCTTTATGACTGGTTACTCGAAATCACTGATTTTGTGTCAGGCATGACCGATTCCTTTGCCGTGCGGCAGTTCAGCGACCTCAAAGGGTTTTCATAGAATTACCCACCGGGCAGTTTAGTGTCAGGGGGGAAAAAATAATGGAACGATTGTTCCTTATATGTTAATGTCCTGACATATTTTTATTCGGATCTTGTGGGTTTCTACAAATTTATTATGAAAGCCTATCAACTTATTATTTTCGCTTACTTTTTATTAGAAATTATACAATTAAAATATTAGAACATATAAATTTGCTAGCGCAGTTTCTATTACTTGTTTTGAATTTCCAAGACCGATCTTTTTCAGTAGGTGTGCTTTGTGTATGCGTAGACAGCTTTTATGCAAATAATAATTGCAGATAGACATGATCTGTTCCGGCAAGGGCTGGCTATGACATTAATGGATTGCCCGCAATTCCCTGCGCGTGTTACGGAAGCCGCTTCATTCGAAAATTTGATTGATCTGTTGACACAGCAGCCTTTCAACCTCGTTATTGCCAGTGCCCCCCTCTTACAAGAAGAAGGTGACCGCGCTCTTTTTAATATTCAACGAACAGGAAATATCGCCCCGATTTTGGGATTATTTGACAGCGGTGATATGGAAGAATTGAATTTCCTGCAAGCCGAAAAAATCTCCGGAATAATTTCAAAATCAGCGGGCAGTGCTGATTTCATCAAAGCCATCAAGGTCATGCTGGAAGGAGGAATTTATCTGCCGCAGATATCTGACATGTATAGCAACGACCTGTTGCCTGAAAATATTGCCACCAAAACACTGCTAACAAACAGACAAATCGATGTTTGGCAGCTTGTCGCACGCGGTGACAGTAACAAAGATATTGCCCGGAAACTGGATATTTCAGAAGGCACCGTCAAGGTCCATGTAACGGCAATCCTGAAAACGCTCGGGGTCAAGAACCGAACGCAAGCCATGCTATTGGCAAACAATCCACAAACATAACCCTCACCGATAGACAAGCCACAGGAAACTTGCCAGAATAACAAAAATTATCTGAGGTTTCCCGCCATGCCAATAACAATAGATTATTATGCAACCCTCATATCTCCCTGGGCATATCTAGGGCATAGCCGTCTGTGCAAGCTGGCTGAAGCTTATGGCGCGACCCTGAATTTCAAGCCGGCCGACTATGGCGCAATTTTCAATGCAACCGGCGGCCTGCCTCTCGCCAAACGTCCACCGGCCCGCCAGCAATATCGCCTGCAAGAACTCAAACGCTGGCGCGATGATCTTGGCATCCCGTTAAATCTTCATCCAGAATTCTTCCCGGTCCCGCACGACACAGCGTCCCGGATGTGTCTGGCCGCCGCTGACGAGACAACAGGCGATGATCTCAGGCTTGCAGGCGCTTTCCTTGCCGCGGTCTGGACGCATGATCAGGATATTTCGAATACCGAAACTCTTGTCCAAATTGCAAATCGGCACGGCTTGAACGGGCTTGAGTTACTTGCAAAAGCGGCACAGCCCAAATTTGTTGAAAAATATAAAGCCAATACAGATGAGGCAATTGCCGCAGGTGTTTTTGGCGCGCCAAGCTACGTTATTGGAGACGATATATTCTGGGGACAAGACAGATTGAGCTTTGTTGAACAGATTTTGAAAGCCGAGGCTTAAGCGTATGAAACTGGACCCACAAGCCAAACAGGTTCTCGACATGGCAATTGAGGCAAATATCGCCCCGCTGGACGCAATGAGTGCAGCCGCAGCCAAAGCCTCTTACGAGCAACGGGCCCAAAAACTGTGCCTTAAAAATATCCCCGTCGGGGCCACCCGTGACCTATCGGTTCCAGGCCCGAACGGAGACATTCCAGTTCGAATTTATACACCGGCAAGCCATGCCCAAAATATTCCGGTTGTTGTTTTCTATCATGGGGGCGGTTGGGTCGTTGGCAGCCTTGACAGCCATGATGCACTTTGCCGCCAGATATCCAATCAAGGCAATTTTCTTGTTGTCTCTGTTGATTACAGAATGGGTCCCGAAGCCCCATTTCCAGCGGCACCGACCGACTGCTTTGCCGCCTATCAATGGGTGCTTGCCAATATCGAAGATCACGGCGGAAACCGTAAGCAGATTGCCGTTGCCGGCGACAGTGCTGGCGGCAATCTCAGCGCCGTTGTCTGTCTGATGGCCCGCGATGAAGCTGTTCAGCCTCCCTGTTTCCAATGGCTCATTTATCCCGCAACAAACATGACCATGAACACCCCATCACACAGCCAGTTTGCAGAAGGATATTTCCTGACCAGCAACCTGATGGACTGGTTTCAAAGCCATTATCTGCCCTCCGCCGCAGATAAAAACGACTGGCGCGCCTCTCCTTTGCTGGCAAAAAGCCTTGCCGGCCTTCCACCCGCTTTGATTCAAACCGCTGGCTTCGATCCCCTGAAAAGCGAAGGGGTTGCCTATGCCGACCGTCTGACCGAACAAAGCGGGCATGTTATTCACACCGATTACAGCGGGATGATCCACGGATTTATTAATCTGGGAGATGCCATTGATACGGCAAAAATAGCAATTGACGAAGGGGTCGATGCAATCAAAGCCGCTCTTCAAAATTCACAGATGTAACAAACAGCAAAATATAGCCTTGAGCAGGCCATATTTTGCTATTCTATCTCCCGATTAACGCCAGCCCACACGATCAAAAATCTTGACCGCTTCAACTTGCTGATCGGCAACCTTGTCAAGGCCGATTTTATCGAATTTATGTGTACCCCAGGCAGCAACCGTACCATCAAGCTCAACACCGGGTTTCACTGGATATTCATAATTTGAAGAGGCATAAAATTTCTGCGCTTTATTCCCTGAAAGAAACTCGATCAGTTTGATGGCTTCTGCCTTGTGTTTGGCGGACCGTGTTACTGCGGCCCCTGAAATATTTACATGCGCGCCACGCCCTGCCTGATTTGGCCAGAACATGGCAACCTTATCCGCTGCTTCTTTCTGCGCCACATCTTTTGAATTTTGCATTTTGCCATAGTAATACGTATTACCGATCGCAATATCACACTCACCTGCCGCCGCGGCTTTAATCTGGTCCCGGTCGCCCCCTTGTGGCTTACGGGCAAGATTGGCTTTAATACCTGCTGCCCATTTTTCGGCGGCCTCAGTTCCTGAATGGGCAATAAGTGACGCCAACATGGACTGATTATACACGTTGGATGAGGAACGAATACAAATGCGCCCCTTCCATTTAGGAGCAGCTAAATCTTCATAAGTTGATAACTCAGAAGGCTTCACCCGATCTTTTGCATAAAAAATAACGCGACTGCGAACAGTTAAACCATACCAGAAACCTTCCGGGTCCCGATATTGAGCCGGGATATTTCCAGAAAGAACATCGGATGAGACCGCCTGCAAAACACCCGCTTGCTTATGCGCCATCATACGACTGATATCAGCCGTTAGAATTAAATCTGCAGGGCTGTTCATCCCTTCTGCTTTCAGACGTTGCAGCATTCCTTTTTTTGCAAAAACAACATTCACGTCAATGCCGGTTTCCTTCTCGAATTCATCAAGGATAGGCCGGATCAGCTTTTCCTGTCGATATGAATAAAGATTCACCTCTTTTGAGTAAGCCGCACCACTGGCGCTTAAGGTTACAACACCCAGTGTTGCGGCGAATACACATGCTGAAAGTCGCATAATCTGTTCCTTCAAGTTTTTGCGAATGATTACTATTAACATGTTTATAAGGGCCTCATCCGACAAAGGCAACTAATTATGATAATCATTCGCAAAAATAAATTATGGGCTATGAATACCCATCATGCGTAATTGAAACATGTATATCCGCCGCCATTACCAAATTTATTGCCATTAGCAATTCATGCCGCTCAAAGGGTTTGGTCACACAGCTGTTCATTCCTGCTTCAGAATAACTCTGCCGTTGCCCTTTCATAGCATCCGCGGTCAGCGCAATAATCGGAATATCCGATTTAACTCCGCCCATCTGGCGAATAATCCTGGTTGCCTCCGGCCCGCTCATTTCAGGCATTCGGACATCCATCAGGATCAAATCAAATTCGCCCTCCTCAAGCGCCAATACTGCCTTGGCACCATTTTCAGCAATCTGACAATGATGACCGAAAGCCTCAAGTGTCTTGGCAATAATCAGTTGATTTACCGGATTGTCCTCAGCCACAAGAATTTTCAAGGCCCGCGTTGTCTCAAATTGGGCTGGTATTGCAGGCGTGACACGAGTAGGCACTGTTACCTCCGCGGGCCTATAGGGAAGCGTAAACCAGAAGCAGCTGCCTTTTCCCGATTCATTCTGCACACCGATTTCACCACCGCCAAGTTCAACCAGCTTCTTGCAGATAGCCAGCCCCAAGCCTGTACCGTGGTATTTTCGGGTTATGGATGCATCTGCCTGACTAAACTCTGTAAATACAGTAGCGACAGCCGCCTCATCCATTCCAATACCATCATCTTCAACACTGAACTGCAACATCTCAACACCCCGCGAGTCTGTGATCTGATGCGCCTCAAAATGAATACTCCCTTTATGGGTAAATTTAACAGCATTACCAAGAAGGTTGATAAATATCTGTCGCAGTCGTGTTGGATCAGCCTTAACATTTTCAGGAAAACCGTCTGCAAATGTTAAATCCATATGAACTTGCCGGTCGCGTGTTAGTTTTTCACTAAACAGGGCCACAACATTTTCCATAAGATCTGACAGATTGAAGTCTAACAACTCCAGCTCCATCTGACCGGCATCAAGCTTGGACATATCTAAAATGTCATTAATAATGGCAAGTAAAGAATGTGTCGCTTCTTTGATCTGATAAACCTTATCGCGGCTCTCGCCGGAGAGTCCATCTTCCAGCAGCATTTCAGATAACCCGATGACAGCAGTCATGGGAGTCCTGATCTCATGGCTCATCGAAGCCAGAAACTCGCTTTTGGCATAATTGGCCTGCTCTGCTTTCTCTTTTTGCACCAGTAATTCCTGAGTACGGGCCATAACCGTCTGTTCGAGTGAGGAGTTAGCAATATGCAGCTTTTTCATGGATTTATTCAAATCCCGTTGGGCTTTGCGCAAATCTGTTACATCCTGAACAATTCCCGTAACAATGGATATTTTACCGTCACCGTCAGCCTCCAAGTCTATATAGCTAATAACTTCGTGAATAGTTCCGTCTGAGTGCAAGATACGGTATTCTATTGAAAACGGCTTCTCTGCCGCGATCCCATCTTCTTGCGAGCGCAACACAAATTCAAGATCGTCAGGATGCACGCAGGATTTAAAGGCTTCAAAAGTAGGAATTATCGTTTCTGCCAATCCATATATATGGAACAAATACGGGGACCATTCTTCGTCCAGTGTACCTAGGTTCAATCGCCAATATCCAAGCATTGCAACTTTTTGAGCCCGCAAAAGACTCCTTCTATTTTGCTCCAGATGATCGGCAAGAAACCTTTTTTGTTCAACCTCGCTCTGCAAGTTCAAAGTTGACCTCTCAACCTGACCAAGCATCCGGTTAAACGTTTCGGCCAACTCTTGGAATTCCGTTGCCCCTAATACAGGCGCCCGGGCGGTCAGCAGACCCAAATCTCCAATATCACTTGCCGTTTTAACCAGCCCTCTAATCGGGCGTTGAACCAACCGCACAATGACATTGCTTGATATCAGCAAAATTATAATTGATAACCCCGCAGACAACGCAAAGATAAGAGCCAAATCCCGACTCAACGCAAAGACTTTATCTGTTCTCCCTCCAACTACTATACGCAAGTTCTCATAGCCCTTGATTGAGCCCTCAGCAAACAGCCAATCCTTTTGCTTTGCACTGTTACCGAGATCAACCTTCACATCTGAGGAGAAAAGACTATCCCCTGAAGGTTGGCTAATTACCGCTTTAAACTCGGTCAGGGAATGCAGATTAAATATGTCCCTCATAATTTGCGGAGGATAATAGGCGATAATAGCTCCCGCAGGCAATTCATCATCGATGACCGGAGCCGCAATAATCAAGCCCGCTTTGGAGACATTAAAATAGGTTTGCCCTCTCACCACAGTTGACAGCCATTCAGAAGATTGTGGCAACAAATCAGTCGGGGTGTTTCTACCCGTCGCCAAAATTTTTCCTGTGCTGTCCGTCAGATAAATAATACCACTTTTTGCATTTACTTCTCTCAGGGACATGAAAAAATCAGGCAGGTATCCTTGCCTGTTCTGGTTATCAAACAAACCACCTACCACCAGATCACTACCCGCCACGGCTTCAACAGAACTGACAAGCAAATCAAGACGGCCCGCCATCATGCTCCCCGACTCCGTCACCTGTCTGGCTAATCGCTGCGTGACATCTGCTTTCATTTCATTTTCAACAAAAAATGCCAACACAACCGCAGCCACTGTCATGACAAGAACTGCGGGCAATATTACGCTAACATTCAGATAAGTTGAAAGTGATTTGGACTTTGCCGATACCGCTTGCTGTCCATCACCCGTAACCACATGATCCCTTCCGCATATTTCGACGCGTAAAGACCCGTTATCCCATATAACTGTCAGGAAATAGTTAATAAGAACCTGTTAATATACAAATGTTATATCAATTCTTGTAATGCCGTAAGCCTCAATGACATCACTTCTTTTGGCCAAACAAGATAGGTCTTTATGCATTGTAATTCATTCGGCAATCGAAATTGCTGGAACCGGCTTTCCATCTGCACCAGATCAATCACAGATTGCGGTGCAAGGGCAAACCCGCTCCCCGCCGCCACACAGGCAAATATAGCCAGATAGGAACTGACCGACATGATGCTGCCCGGAACAATATTTTCCCGGGCCACCCAATCTTCCAGATATCGCCGATATGCGCAGCCTACCTCAAAGGCTATGAGTGTCTTCCCACTCAAATACCTAAAATTACGCCTGACCGGATAGCTATTCGGCAGTATCAACACCAGTTGTTCATCCGCCATTTCCGCCATATCAAATTCAGAGGCTGGCACCGGTTCTGCAACAAACGCAACCTCGATCTCTTTGCTTTGCAATTGCCGCAGTAAAGCCCCTGCCGTTCCCGTAGTAAGCTCAATTTGAACCTCGGGATACTGTTGATTGTAGCGTGCCAGCAGCTTGGGTAATCTGGCGGCTGCGGTACTTTCCATTGCCCCTATTCGAAATTTTCCCTTCGGCTTTCCGTCATTCAAGGCATCCGCTGCATCTCGGGCAAGGTCGATCAGCTTATCCGCATAGGACAATAGAATTTCACCATCAGGCGTTAAAACAAGAGACCTGTTCTGCCGGATGAATAGTGACTTTCCAAGGTGCTGTTCCAACTGTTTTATCCGTGTACTGATATTCGATTGCACCCGGTTCAATTTCAAGGCCGCTTTTGAAACGCCCCCCTCACTGACAACGGCCCGAAAAATCTCGAGGGATGTTAAATCTATTGTCATAATTCATCTCGAATAAAGATATATACTTTACAAATATATCATTATTATGGAATAAAAACTTCCCCTATACTATCAAAATATTGACGAGAGTTATCGGAGCAGATCTCATGAACACTATCAGCAGTCTTTGCGGTACCCAAAACCCGGTTTTTCAAGCGGGGCTGGGCGGCATTGCAGGGTCCGACCTTGCGGCTGCGGTTAGTAACGCAGGCGGATTGGGGCATCTGGGTGGTATCCGTCTGTCAGCATCTGCTTTACGGGACTGGATACAGCAAACACATGCCCTGACAGACAAACCGTTCGGGGTCAATCTGGTTCCTATGGGCGGCGGCCCAGACGGGTTCGATGCACAGCTAAGCGTTACGATCGCAGAAAAACCGCAGGTTATTTCTCTGTTCTGGGGAGATTTTTCAAGCATTATTCCGCGCATCAAAGCCGCCGGAATTACGGCTATGGTACAGGTGGGGTCAGTTTCAGAAGCCCAAAAAGCCGCTGCAGACGGTGCCGACATCATCATTGTGCAAGGGATCGAGGCCGGAGGGCATGTGCGCGGAAATCTTGGCCTGTTAACATTTCTCGACGAGACTTTGAAAGCCGTATACCCGATCCCGGTTCTCGCCGCAGGGGGCATTGGCACCAACGAGACCGTTAAAGCGGTTTTGCAGATGGGGGCCGCCGGTGCATGGGTGGGCACCCGCTTTGTTGCAACCCCCGAAGCACTGGCCCATGATATATACAAAGAGCGACTGGTTCAGGCGGGGGCAGATGACACAGTCCACGAGCATTTCTATTCATATGGCTGGCCCATTGGCACGCCGTATCGCATCATCAAGCCCACGGTGAAAGGATATCGGCAATTCATCGCAGGCGGGGTTCGCAAACAGGACACCGCCGCCCATGCCCGCGGCCTCAAGCTTTATGCCGGTCAGGGAGTTGGTAGCATTCGGAAAGTTCAACCCGCAGCAGATATTCTGGCGGAACTAGGTACGGGTCTTTATTGAAAAAGGGCGCGCCACCCTATTGAATAGCGCGCCCTGAAGTCGATCAGGCTGCAATCGCCGATGTCGCCAGAACAAAGTCACGACCAAGATCATGGGCAACCGCAGCATTGGTCAAGCGGCCCGCATGCACGTTCAGACCTTCGAGTAAATACGGATCATCTGCCAATGCCTGCTTATAGCCTTTATTGGCCAGCGCAATTGTAAATGGCAAGGTCGCATTATTCAGCGCAAATGTCGATGTTCTGGCGACACCTCCAGGCATATTTGCCACACAATAATGAACCACACCGTCGACATTGAAAGTTGGATTAATATGTGTCGTCGCTTTCGATGTCTCGAAACAGCCGCCCTGATCAATGGCTACATCCACAACCACTGATCCATTTTTCATTTTAGCCAGATGGCTGCGTTTCACCAGTTTGGGGGCCGCCGCACCGGGGATCAAAACCGCCCCGATGACCAGATCGGCCCGTGTCACATATTCATCCACCGTATCGGTATTAGAATAGATTGTTTTAAGCTGCGGCCCATACAGACCATCCAGCTCTGCCAAACGGCCAAGGGAATTATCAAGCACCGTAACATTGGCTCCCATCCCCATTGCCATACGGGCAGCGTTGGTACCGACCACACCGCCGCCAAGAACCAAAACTTCTGCCGCAGAAACACCGGGAACACCGCCCAGAAGAATACCCTCGCCGCCCTGACGCATTTCAAGACAATGAGCCCCTGCCTGAATAGACATACGCCCCGCAACTTCACTCATCGGTGCCAGTAGCGGTAACCCGCCGCGCGGAGACGTCACCGTCTCATAGGCAATGGCTGTACAACCGGATTCCAGCAGGCCTTTTGTCTGCTCTGGGTCCGGAGCCAGATGCAAATATGTAAATAATAACTGTCCTTCGCGCAGCATTTTGCACTCATTGGCTTGCGGCTCCTTGACCTTGACGATCATATCTGCGGTCGCAAAAATTTCTTCTGCCGTATCAATGATCTGCGCACCAGCCGCCAGATAATCTTCATTGGTCAGGCCAATTTTCAAGCCGCCATCTTTTTGAACCATCACCTGATGACCATTGGCAACCGCTTCGCGAACGGCGCCAGGGGTCATACCAATACGAGATTCAAGCACTTTAATCTCTGCGGGAACACCAATTAACATTTTAATATCTCCTGAAAAGAACGGTTAGGCAATTTCGCCAAGAACAGTTCGAATAGTGTCGAAAATCTGATCCACATGCTGCTTCTCAGCAATGAGGGGAGGGGACAGAGCAATAATGTCGCCCGTCGTCCGGATAAGAACGCCTTTTTCATAACATTTAAGGAACGCATCAAACGCCCGCGCCGTTGGCTTGCCGTCAATAGGGGCCAGTTCGATCGCACCGATCAGCCCTAAATTGCGGATATCAATAACGTTCTTGCAATCTTTCAAAGAATGCAGCGCATCCTCCCAATAAGGGGCCAGATCATTAGCCTGCTCAAACAGACCGTCTTCCTGATAGACATCCAGCGCAGCAAGGCCGGCCGCTGCCGCAACAGGATGGCCTGAATAGGTATAACCATGGAACAGCTCGATCATATTATCGGGGCCATCCATAAATGTGTCATAGATTTCTTTTGAACAGATCACGCCGCCCATGGGAATGGTACCACTGGTCAGGCCTTTTGCCATCGTAATCAGGTCAGGCTGCACACCGAAATAATCTGTGGCAAAACCGGTTCCCAAACGTCCGAAACCGGTAATTACTTCATCAAAAATCAGCAAAATTCCATGTTTGGTACAAATCTTCCGCAAGCGCTCCAGATACCCTTTTGGTGGTAGAATAACACCGGTAGAACCTGCAACAGGCTCGACAATAACCGCCGCGATGTTTGAGGCATCATGCAGGGTTACAATCCGCTCCAGCTCGTCCGCAAGTTCGGTTCCATATTCAGGAACACCACGCGAAAATGCGTTTTTCTCTGGCAAATGGGTATGGGGCATATGATCAACCCCGTTGAGCAGGCTGCCAAAGGTTTTACGGTTCGAGACAATACCCCCCACAGAAATTCCGCCAAAACCCACACCGTGATATCCGCGCTCGCGGCCAATAAAGCCGGTGCGCGTTCCTTCACCACGAGCCCGGTGATAGGCAAGGGCAATTTTAAGCGCCGTATCAACCGATTCAGATCCTGAATTGGTAAAAAATACATGATCCAGACCGCTTGGCATAATCGCCGAAATACGGGCAGCCAATTCAAATACTTTTGGATGTCCCATCTGAAACGCTGGCGCGTAATCCATCTCGCCAACCTGCTTGCTGACCGCCTCAACAATTCTCGGATCGCCATGCCCCGCATTGCAACACCACAAACCGGCTGTCCCATCAAGGATTTGCTGGCCCTCGGCATTGGTATAATACATGCCTTTGGCACTTACCAGCATGCGTGGGTTTGACTTGAACTGACGGTTCGCCGTGAACGGCATCCAGAATGCATCCAGATTATTTGCAGCAGAATTTGACATGTTAATCTCCCGGTTGATAGTCGTTGAAGGGACCGTATCAAGGTCAGGAAACTAGACAAGAGAAAAAAATAAATCGCTGTTTTCTGCGCTTTACATCCAATGAATATGATTTTAGTGTTTAGAATTCTAAACATGGGCGATGGAATCAACAGAAAGTCAGGTAAATGGATATTGATATTGGAGCGCGTCTTCGAGCGTTGCGTGCGGAACATGGCCTCTCTCAACGGGAGCTGGCCACCCGTGCTGGCGTCACCAACGGTACCATTTCAATGATCGAGCAAAACCGGACAAGCCCATCCGTTGGATCACTCAAAAAAGTACTCGACGGCGTTCCCATCGCCATGTCTGAATTTTTTGCCCATAATTTTTCATCGCGGCGCAAAATCTTCTTTAGCCAGTCAGAACTAGCGGTCATTTCAGAGGGCAAAATCCAGTATAAACAGGTTGGCCGTGACCTTACGGGAAAATCTCTACAAGTTCTTCATGAAACCTATAAGCCCGGTGCGGATACAGGACGCAACATGCTCACCCATCAAGGGGAAGAAGCCGGCGTTGTGGTCAAAGGAAAACTCGAAATCACTGTCGGAGCTGAAAGGCGCATCTTGAAAGCCGGGGATGCGTTTTACTTTGAAAGCCATCAGCCCCACCGCTTCCGCTGCATCGGTGATGAGGCAGCGGTTGTGGTCTCCGCCTGCACACCCCCCAGCTTTTAGGCTTTGTGAGACACGCCAACTGCGTCAGCTACAGAACTATACCCGTCAGCCTTTAATAAAGCAGCCAGACCAGTCGCTATTTCATGCGCCAGATACGGCCCTTCATAAACCATGGCCGAATAAAACTGTACCAGTGAAGCCCCCGCCTTGATACGGGCATAGGCATCCTCAGCAGAGCTTATCCCGCCAACCCCTACCAACGGTATCTTGCCATCGGTCAGCTGGTACATATCAGACAGAATTTGCATCGATAACGATTTCAACGGGGCCCCGCTCAAACCACCGGTCTCTGTTTTATAACAAGATTGCAAATCATCGGGACGGGCAATGGTCGTGTTGGTGATCACAAGCCCGTCCAGCGCAGATGCAAGGGCAACCTGCGCAATATCTTCTTTATCTTCTTCGATAAGGTCCGGTGCAATTTTTAACAATAACGGAATTGCACGGTCTGCGTCACTATCCAACCCTGCCCGCGCCCGCATCAGACGGCCCAGCAACTCTTCAAGCTCCCCGCGTCCCTGCAACGCCCGCAAACCCGGTGTGTTGGGGGATGAAATATTAACAGTCACATAATCTGCCCATGGTGCCAGTGCCTTCAGCCCTGTCACATAATCAGCAATACGATCTTCGCTGTCTTTATTGGCACCAAGATTGGCCCCAACTATCCCGGCCCGGCGTGGTGCCTTGAAGTTCTGAATAGCAACTGCAAGGCCTTTGTTATTAAATCCCAAGCGGTTAATCACGGCCCGATCTTCAACCAGACGGAAAATACGTGGCTTGGGGTTCCCCTCTTGCGGGCGCGGCGTCACACTACCCGCTTCGATAAAGCCAAAACCCAACCCCAGCAGTGCATCCAGAACATCTCCGTTCTTGTCATACCCCGCCGACAGACCAATCGGGTTTGGAAAGGCCAGACCAAAACAGGCTGTCTTCAATACCGGATCAATATCGGCTGCCTTTACCGGCATAAAGCCACTTTTCAGACCCAGAATTGACAGATTATGTGCTTTTTCTGCATCCAGCCGGAACAGGGTTTTTGATAAAATACTGTACCCCGCCGCCATCAGATTTGATCCAGTTCAGGAAAAATATGAGCACCATCAGCCCCCAGGGGAAGCGGCTCAATCTTCGCCACCAGCGCCGGATCAAGGCTTGCATATAAATGCGGAAACAAAATACCGCCGCGTGCTGGCTCCCAGACCAGCGCCTCGCCAAGGTCTTCTGCGCGGATATAGAGTAACAACAAATTCTTCTCGCCCTTGCGGTGCTTGGCGGCACTGCCCTTTATGGTTTCGGATGTGGACATATGGATAAAGCCGTCGGCCTGATCCATCTCTGTTCCGGGGTAGCTGCCCGCCACGACCGCAGCTTTCCACGCATCTGCATCGGCCATATGGTAAATAATAGGCATTCGCGTCCTTCCATCGTAAATCTGAGCAGAACTTACCGGATTTAGCCCCCCATGAACAGCCGCAACAAGCACCTCGTCACAACATAAATTCACACGCCTTGCGCAAGCCCGCCCATTTCTGATATGGGGATAGGTATATATTTCAACTATACTGATTGGGAGCTATTATCATGGCTGGCGTTTATTTTTATAACGGTGACTGGACTGGCGAAAATCCGCGCATTCTGGGACCGGGCGATCACGCTTTCTGGATGGCTTCATCGGTATTTGACGGCGCCCGTTCTATTCAGGGCATGGCCCCTGATCTCGATCTGCATTGCCAGCGGCTGGGGCGTTCAGCCACAGCATTGGGAATGACCCCGACGATGGAAGCCGGCGAAATCGAAGAACTTTGCCGGACTGCCATCAAAAAGCTGCCACGTGAATCCGAACTTTATATCCGCCCCATGTATTTTGCCCGCGGCGGCTTCATTGATCCGGACCCAGACAGCACTGATTTTGTGCTTGCTGTCTATGACAGCCCCATGCCCGATGCCGGCGGATTTTCAGCGCATTTCTCAGCCTTGCGCCGCCCTGCCAGCGACATGGCGCCAACCAACGCCAAAGCATCCGGCCTGTATCCAAACTCCGGCAGAGCCATCGCAGAGGCTCGCAAACTGGGCTTTGATAATGCCATTATGATGGATGCCAATAACAATGTGGCCGAATTTGCCACTTCAAATATCTGGACGGTCAAGGACGGCGTTGCTTTTACCCCCTCCCCGACCGGTTGTTTCCTTGCCGGCATCACCCGCGCCCGCGTTATCAAACTGGCCGAGCAGGCAAATATCGAAGTCAGTGAAACCTTCATGAGCAAGCAGGATATCATGGAAGCTGATGAAGTTTTCAACAGTGGAAACTACGGTAAGATCATGCCCGTTACCCGCCTTGAAGGCAAAGAGCTGCAACCGGGTCCCGTCGCCCGAAAATTGCGCGACATGTATATGGACTTTGCCAAATCCAGCCAGGTTTTTTAACGGTTACGCGAACAAACAAAAAACGACAGGGCACCCTTATGGTCCCCTGTCGTCTCGACGCTAAATGCTTATTTAAAATGTGCGTTATTTTATTCCCCTTTAATATCACCAAGCTTCAGATACGCTGCTCCGTTAGGTCTTGACCCTGACTTGATTGTAAGTTCTTTACATTCAATTTTACCGGTTGACGGGTTTTTCTTCTTTATATATCCCCGCTGGCATGGTGTGCTTGGTGGGACCGCTTGTTGTGGCTTTACGCCTGCGCTAAAGCCCAGTTTTTTGCATTCAAGCTTGCCTGTTTTCGTATCAACTTTCTCGATATACCCTCTGGGGCAATTAAGTCCTTCTGGCGCGGCTGCCTGACTGGTTGACCCAAAAGAAACCGCCAATACACCAATTGCTGCTAATACATATAGAATTTTCATTATCTTATCCCTTTTCATCATCAGTAAAATTCAAACTCATCAACCTCTGTGGTTATCCAGTAGGTCGCAGCGACAGTTCAAAGGGTTCAAAACTTTTTAATAATTTTCCTAAAAACAAAAAAAGCCCCGCAAAAATGCAGGGCTCATAATGACTAAATCTATTTTATTCAGCGGCCAAATCTTCTCCGGCCAACACCCGCTCAATGAGGGTAATTGTCTCACCCACCCCATACAGGGAAATAAACGATCCCATCCGCGGGCCCTGTGATTGCCCCAGCAAAGTTTCATACAGCGCCTTGAACCAGTTCCGCAGGTTTTCGAACTCATGATCATTACCAACCTGAAATACCATATTCTGAATATCGGCGGCCTCTGCCGCCTCATCAGCGGTTTTCAACAAGTCAACCAATTGACGCATGGCGGCGGCTTCCTTGTCATCGGGCAAGCGGTATTTTTTGGCAGGTTTGACAAAATCACGGTAATAGGAGATCGCATATCCCACCAGCTTGTCGAGCCCCGGATTATTTTCAGGCGTTGCCCCGTCAGCATAACGGGTAATGAAGCCCCAAAGGACTGACGGATCATCCGCATTAACCACCGCTGCCAGATTAAGCAGCATCCCGAAAGAGATCGGCATATTTGCCACTGGCGGATTGCCATTATGAATATGCCAGACAGGATTGCCAAATTGCTGTTTGCGTTCCAGCGTTGGATATTTGGCCAAAAATGTATAATATTCATCAACAGCTTTTGGAATGACGTCAAAATGCAGACGCTTCGCCTTTTTCGGATTTTGATACATATACAAAGACAGGCTTTCAGGCGACGCATAGGTCAGCCATTCCTCAATTGTGATGCCATTGCCTTTGGATTTTGAAATTTTCTTGCCGTCCTGATCAAGGAACAGCTCGTAATTGAAGCCTTCGGGCGGCTTTTTGCCCAGAATGCGGACAATTTTGCTCGACAATGTCACACTGTCAATCAGGTCCTTACCCGCCATTTCATAATCAACTTCCAGCGCATGCCAGCGCATGGCCCAGTCAACTTTCCATTGCAGTTTGCAATGACCGCCGGTGACCGGCAGCGTTACTTCATCGCCGGTTTCAGGATCGTTATAAGTGACCGTTGCCGCGTCCACATCCCGTTTGATAATCGGCACCTGCAACACTTTTCCGGTGCGCGGGCATATGGGCAGAAACGGGGAATAAGTTGCCTGACGATCCGGCCCCAATGTTGGCAAGATAACATCGATCACCTGATCATATTTTTGCAGGACCAGCTTTAGCGTATCGTCAAATTCACCTGATTTATAGGCTTCGGTTGATGATTTGAACTCATAGTTAAACCCGAACTGATCAAGGAAAGCCACAAGCCGCGCATTGTTATGAGCGCCGAAACTGTCATGGGTCCCAAACGGGTCAGGCACGACCGTCAACGGGCGTTCCAGATTTGCTACCAGCAATTCCTGATTGGGTACATTGTCCGGCACTTTCCGCAAACCGTCCAGATCGTCTGAAAACGCAATCAGGCGCGTTGGGATATCTGACAGGATAGAAAAAGCATGCATCACCCATGATGTGCGTGCAACCTCGCCAAAAGTGCCCAGATGCGGCAAACCTGACGGGCCATACCCGGTTTCAAACAAGACATAACCTTTGGCTGGCGCTTCTGTCGCATAGCGATCCGCAAGTTTCTTGGCCTCGGCAAACGCCCAGGAGTTGCTAGACAATGCGATTTCAGCATCCGATGACATTATTTTCTCTCCGCAAATTGTGGTCGGCGGAATTTAGGCGTACAAAGTGATAACGTCAACGACAGGAACTGAAATTAAACGTCGCTATGCCAGAAAACCCGCCAGAACAGGAAATAACGCCATCAGGCGGAGACATTCGCTTACCCGCCGCACCGGTTCTGGTGATTTCAGGCGGCAAAAGCATATGGCTGTCCAGTGACGGTGAAATTGAAGAAGAATCAATTGAAGCGGCTCGCCTTAAAGTCAATGACAGCCCACCACTATTGGTGCATCGCCTGTCTGTTGCCCGCAAGCTGGGGTTAAACCCGTTCACCGCCTTTGATATTCTGGAACTTTTTGCCTTCACACACCCTGCGAAACAGTGCCTGCCGACACCGCGCGGTGTCATCAAGGCATTGGGCCTTGCGGGGCAGGCAGCAACGGCAACCGCTGAAGATCAGGCCCTGAGCCTGTATGAAGCGGTCAGCAAAATGCTCAGGCATCTGACAAAGCTTTCCGCCGACGAGAAAAAACAAGCCACCCGTATCGCCATAACCATGGCCCGTAGTGGCTGGAACTGGGGTCCGTCGGTTCTGGCTGCGCTGGGAAACGTTGAAGGCCTTGGGCCTTTGGGTGGCCTTGATGTCTGGAAGAAGCTGTCCGACTGGCCCGACTTTGCCCCCGAACCTCCAGCCCAAGACGAGGCTGTCAGTGAACAGGAAGCCCGCGATCGTTTGCACGAACTCCTTCACAGCACCGCCGAGGCCCGCCCGCAACAATCAGATTTCAGCGCCGCCACCTCCCACGCATTTGTGCCGCGCGATGCTGAAGATGCCCCCAATATCGTACTGGCCGAAGCGGGCACCGGCACGGGAAAAACGCTCGGCTATATTGCCCCTGCCAGCCTGTGGGCCGAGAAAAACGGGGCTGCCGTCTGGATTTCAACCTACACAAAAAACCTGCAACGGCAAATCGATGAAGAGCTGAACAGCCTGTATCCGGACAAAGCCGAAAAGGCCGCCAAAGCCGTTATCCGAAAGGGGCGAGAGAATTATCTATGTCTCCTTAATTTTGAAGAAGCCCTTCAGGGAGGGGCCGCCCGTACCGGCGACAAGATTATTCTGGGCATTGTTGCCCGCTGGATTGCAGCAACCCGCGACGGGGATATGGGCGGCGATTTCCCCAGCTGGCTGATGGAACTGGTCGGCGCAAACCGCATATGGCGGTTGGCGGATCGGCGCGGCGAATGCATTTATTCGGCTTGCAGTCATTACCGGAAATGTTTTATCGAAAAATCAGCCCGAAAAGCGCGTAAAGCCAATATCGTCATCGCCAATCATGCCCTTGTCATGATCAATGCCGCCGCAAGGTCGGAAGACCCCAACCTGCCCAAACGCCATGTCTTTGACGAAGGTCACCATCTGTTTGATGCCGCCGATAGTGCCTTTTCTGCCCATCTAACCGGACTTGAAGGATCAGAGTTGCGCCGCTGGGTATCGGGCAGTGATACCGCTCGAAAGGGCCGCATGCGCGGACTGGAAAAACGCATATCCGATCTTATGGGAGAAGACGAGGCCGGTATTTCAGCGCTGCAAGAAGCCATACAGGCAAGCAAGTCCCTGCCCAGCGACGGATGGCTCAAACGACTGGAAGTTGGCCTGCCCAACGGGCCGATGGAAAAATTTCTTCAACTGGTCAAACAACAGGTTCTGGCAAGATGCGGCGCTCCCGACAGTCCCTATTCAGTGGAATGCCCCGCCAGTGAATTTATCCCTGACCTTGAAGAGGCTGCCCGTCATCTGGGGCAGGCTCTCGCCGATCTTGCAAATCCGCTGACGGCACTGGCAAAATCACTCGTTGCAAAGCTCGAAGATGACGCTGATGAACTGGATACCGCCACCCGCCAGCGCATCGAAGCCGCTGTTCAAGGGTTATCCCGCCGAACCACATTAATGATCAAGCCGTGGCAGGAAATACTCAAAACCCTTACAAAACCAACACCGGAGAGCTTCGTTGACTGGCTGGGCATTGAAAAGACAGCGGGCCGTGAAATTGATCTGGGCTATTACCGTAGCTGGATTGACCCCACCAAGCCTTTTGCCGAAATTCTGCTCAAACCCTCCCACGGTGCTGTTATCACATCGGCGACTTTGCGCGATCAGTCCGAGGAAGATGAAAATTGGCAAAGTGCCGATATGCGCACGGGGGCCAATCATCTGATCCTGCCACCCCGGCGGACAAAGCTGCTGTCACCGTTTAACTTCAAGGATCAGACGAAAATCATCGTGATCACCGATGTCCGGCGCGACCATATCCGCGAAGTAGCCTCCGCCTACCGTGAACTGTTTCTGGCAAGCGGTGGCGGCGGTATCGGATTGTTCACCGCCATCTGGCGTCTGCGCGAGGTTTACAAACATATTTCTGAACCTCTTGAAGCCCATGGAATTGATCTGTTCGCCCAGCATCAGGACGCCATGGATACGGCGACATTAGTGGATATTTTCCGTGAAGAAGAAGACTCGGTTCTGTTAGGAACCGATGCCGTTCGCGATGGTGTCGATGTTCCCGGCCGCTCCCTGCGCCTGATCGTCTTTGATCGGGTGCCGTGGCCCCGCCCCGATTTAAAGCATAAAGCCCGCAAAAAAGCCTTTGGCGGCAGCCGCTATGACGACATGCTGGCCCGCCTGAAACTGAAACAGGCATATGGGCGACTGTTGCGACGAGAGACCGATTTCGGCGTTTTTATCATGCTCGACAGCATGATGCCGACACGCTTGACCACAGCATTTCCGCCAAATGTCACCATCGAACGCCTCGGGCTGAAAGATGCGATTGCGCTGACGCGAAACTTCATTGCAGAAAAAGAAGCCGGCTATCGCAAAATTTCATTGGATAAAGCCGAGTGATCCCCATATCCTAACCAGCCAATAGCACTTAACAGGAGAATGCAATTCATGTCCCTTACCCTTCACACCGCCCTGATCTCGACAATGGTGATCGTTTCTGCGGCTGACGGCGATATGACAGACCGTGAATTCAACACAATCGGGGAAATCATCAAAACCCTGCCCGTGTTCGCGGATTATAATGAAGAACATCTTCCTGATGATGCAAAAAGCAGTATGGAATTGCTCGGCGGCAGTGACGAGCTTGCCAGCATGGCCGCCAAGATCAAGGCTGTGTTACCGCGCAAACTTCACGACACCGCATATGCCCTTGCCTGTGACATCGCTGTTTGTGACGGTAAACTCAGTCAGGAAGAATTGCGGATGCTGGAAATTCTGCGCCACGGCTTCGATGTCGACCGTTTGACAGCCGCCGCCATTGAACGCGGCGCCGCAACAAGATTTGTGCGCCTGTAAAACATTTTATTGGCATCTCGGCGCACTTCCCATACTATCCTTATTAAGGGAAATCTAATTGGGGGATAGTATGGAAACTCTTCGGGGAACCACCGTCGGATTTATCGGACTGGGAGCCATGGGCAAGCACATGGTCAAGCGCATTCAGGCGGCTGGTGCAATCACTTACGCCTATCATGGCCTGCCTGCCATCCGCTATGAAATTGCCCGCGCCGGAATAAGCCTTTGCGCGTCTCCTGCTGAAATAGCCGGGAAAACGGCGGGCGAAATTATTATAGTAATGTTTGGTCCCGACGATGATATGGACGCCGCTATACAAAGTAACGCTGGCCTTCTCGATAATCTGGCCGCAGGTACTTTGATCATTGATATGGGCAAGACACCCGTTACAGATACCAAAAGATACGCAGAGCTTGCCAAACGCAAAGGGGCCGCATGGGTCGATGCGCCGGCAGAAGGAAACGAAACCGCTGCCAGTCACGGGGAACTTGAAATCGCCGCCGGGGGCAGCGCAGAAGATTATGCCCGCGCGCTCCCTGTTCTCAAATGTCTCGGGAGTGAGATCACTCATGCCGGAGAGGTCGGAGCCGGTCAGTCTCGGCTATTGGCCTTGCAGAATTAACGGGATGGCTGATATACTCTATCCATAAATGCCTGTATGCCTTTACAGGCATGGGACCAGTTTTGGTCTTCCGTCCAGCCAGATTTTTTGCGGGGTTTGAAGCTGTGATCCCCGTCGGGCATCCAGCTGAATTCGATCGTAGGCGATAACTCATAGGCCGACACAACCTCCTGCGCCCCCATTGCATCTCGCACTCCCTGAACAATCAGGGTCGGCGTTTTCAGGGTCTTCAAATGCTCAATCCGGGGCTTATCCAGTTTACCTGGTGCATAAAATGGATACCCAAGACAAACAAGACCTTTAACAGCGGCGTCATCAGCGACCATCGATGCAATCCGCCCTCCCATTGACTTTCCCCCAATGATCAATCCCCCGGCCGGAGAAAAATCATTAGTCACCTGCCGCCAGCACTCCATTAATCTGGGTGCCCGATCCGGGGGGCGCTTTGTCCCCTCGGCCTGCCGTTGCTGCATATAGGGAAACTCAAACCGCACAACATGTACATCATCACCGCCCAGATTATCGGCCATAAATGCCATAAACGGACTATCCATCGCCGCCCCGGCCCCATGCGCTAAAATAATCCGCTGCCGCGCATCAGGATTCCCGTTTTCCAAATATTTCATTTTTACCCTTAAAACCTTACGCTGACGAATATTTGATCCCCCCAAAAAATAATACCTATATGATAAGCGAAAGACCGAAGGAAATTTTAACAATGATAGACTTTATTCTCTCTAACGAGCCCAATATTCGCCTTGGCTTCTTCCTCGTAACGCTGACCCTTGTTGGCACATGGGAAGTCCTGGCCCCCAGACGGGCTTTAAGTGTCTCCAAGTTGTGGCGTTGGGCCAATAATATGGGACTGACATTCTTCAATTCCTTTATCTTGCGCGTCGCCTTTCCAATTCTCGCTGTCGGTCTTGCCGCCAAAGCAGCCGAGAATAACTGGGGCATACTGAACTGGATAGAGATGCCTGTTGCTCTGAAAATTATTATCGCCATTATTGTTCAGGACCTGATTATTTACGGCCAGCATGTACTATCCCATTATGTGCCCATCCTGTGGCGGCTGCATAAAGTGCATCATGCCGATGTGGATTATGATGTCACAACCGGGGCCCGGTTTCATTCACTGGAAATCGTATTTTCTATGGCATTAAAGCTGGGGGTCGTTGTTGTTCTGGGCCCACCGGTTATTGCCGTTATCATTTTTGAAATTCTGCTAAGCACCATGGCCATGTTCAACCACGCCAATGCAACACTCCCCCCCGCTCTTGATCGTATCGTTCGCCTGTTTGTGGTCACACCGGATATGCACCGGGTTCATCATTCAGTTATACCCGACGAATTCAACCGTAATTTCGGATTTAATCTGGCGATCTGGGACCGGATTTTCAGAACTTACAAAGAAAGCCCCGAAGCGGGGCATATTGATATGACCATCGGCTTGAAAGAATATCAGAAAGAGCGGCGGCAAAGCCTGTTCTGGATGCTATGGCTACCTTTTCGGTCGGTAAAATAAAATTTCAGGAAAAATCCTCGGCAGAAAGCGAATAGTCTTTATATAATTGATAGCTGATCGCATAGCTGGCCAGTTCTTCTGAGACTTGCGGGGCTGCTTGTTTCAGAATAGCTGCAGACAGATTCAGAAAATGTTCGAACTGCCCGGCAGGCACCTGACCGGCGATTTGTCCCAGCAATCGCACCGCTTGTCCAATATCATTGATCTTGCCCAGACTGTCCTGCATCGGAACCAGTATTTTATACCCGGCCCTTACTTTTTCAACATTAATGAGAGATGCAAAAAAACGTAAATGATACCGTGCCCGCTTCACAATTTTCCGAATATCATGCAACTCTTCAACCGACAGATCTCTTGTCTCTTCCCCTTTTTTCAAAAGCTTGGTCCGACCTTTTGCAGTAACCTCTATCGCAAAGGGCAGGATTGGGGGAGCTCCTTGCTCCTGCATATCGATAGACAAATGATCAAGCTTTTCCATCATTGCCGTATAACGTCCGCCGACAAGCTCTACCTTGATCCGGCTATATTCCACTTGGCGAAGAGTTTTTATCTGCTGACGTAATTCACGCACATCCTCTATATCAACAGCAGGGGCATCAACCGTCTGCAGTAACCCACGCAACAAAACATCCAGATCCCGCGCGGCACCTGTCAATCTGCCAAAATGCCTAAATTCCTGCTTTAAATATTTGCGTGTAGTCTCATCCAGAACACCCTTGAAGACACCTATGGCAACACGAAGTCGCCGCATGGCAATGCGCATTTGCATCAAAGCCGCCCCGTCGTAGCTCTCACAAAAACGATGTCGATTAACGCGAAGATGCTGCGTATTTTCCTCAAAGATCAACCGGGCCGCGTCCCCGACTGTCATGGAGGCCTGCAATTTCAAAGAGGGTAGTTTATATGTATCCATATTCCCTTCTATCGAAATTTACCCGACAACGCAAAAATTAAGCCATTAGCCCGCATACAAACAGGTCCTTCATTTACCATATGGATAAACTCCCCTATGCTGATTTATAGGCGCGAATACGATACTCGGTGACTAATGACAAAAAACAAACATCCACTCTCCGACTGGGTCGGCAATTCTGAAACACGAACAGAAATTATTCATCAGCAGGCATTAAACGGTTTTGCCGCCCTGATGGACGATCCTGTTCCCGCCTCACCTTTTGTTCCTGCCGGTGGGCATTGGCTGTATTTCCTGCCAACCGATCGCCAGTCAAATCTGGCAGAAGATGGCCACAGCTATAAAGGTAGTTTTTTGCCTCCCGTTGATCTGCCAAGGCGGATGTGGGCTGGCGGAAGATTAACCTTTCAACGCCCGATCAAGGCCGGCGATGTCATCGAAAAAATATCAACGGTAAAATCAGTAACAGAAAAGCAGGGGCGCTCTGGAAAACTGGTATTTGTAACCGTTGAACATGACCTCAAAAATTCTGGTGGCCCTTACATTCGCGAAGAACATGATATTGTCTACCGGCAAGCCGCCATCGGCAACGAAGCCCCCAAACCAGCCCAAAACGCACCAACTGATGCCATGTGGCAACGGGTGATCAGCCCTGACCCCGTCCTGCTGTTTCGCTATTCTGCCCTGACCTATAATGGTCATCGCATTCATTATGACCGCGATTATGTAACCACCGTTGAAGGATATCCGGGATTAATTGTTCACGGCCCATTGATTGCAACATTCCTGATGAAACTCGCCATCGACAATATGAACGGGAAAAGCCTGAAGACCTTTGAGTTTAAAAATTCGGCACCAGTTTTTGATACCGCTGATTTCCATATTTACGGCAAAAAGCTGGATGATACGCAATGTCTGGTTTGGGCAACTGGCCCACAGGGAAATCTTGCCGTTATGGGAACCGCCAAATTTTAAATACCGGAGAGGCCTCGGCCTCTCCGACTGTTAATCTTAGTGTTTTTTCATGGTGCCCATAGCGCCCACTTTTTTTACCATAACTGTAATGTCTATTTTCCCTGCTTTTTCAAAAGTCAGTGTAAGAGGGAAAGTAGAGCCTTCTGGTAACTTATGCTTCAATCCCATAAACATCACATGATAGGCACCCGGTTTTAACATAACAGTTGCGCCCGCTTTCACTTCGATCCCATCCTTCATATGGATCATTTTCATCACACCATCGGTCATTTTAGTCGTGTGAAGTTCAACCCGTCCGGCAATCGGTGATTGGACCGAAACGATCCGGTCATCCTGTCCGGAAGTGTTATGAACCGTTAGGAAGGCTCCGGCCACTTTCGCCGTAGCCCCGCGGGCGCGGGCCCATGCATCAGAGATTTCAATTCCGTTTGCAGATACTGTTTCGGCCTGTACAGCAGAAATATTTCCGGAAAACACCATCATGCCTAACAGGGCTGACAGCGCCACAAATTTTGTAAATTTAATCATCGTCATATCTTTCAATTACAGTATTTCTTTGATTGCTTTGATGATTTTTTCAGCGGATGTCCCATAAGAAAAAGCTGTATAAAGCTTCCCTTGCCGGTCCATGAGATAGGTAAAAGATGTATGATCCACCAGATAAAACTCGGGATCTTTTTCTTTATCCACAGCATGACCATAAATCCGGTAGCCTTTCTTGACCGCATTTATCTGCTCCGGGGTGCCTGTCAATCCAACAATAGACGCATCGAAAGCTTGAACAAATTCGTCCACAACCTCCACCGTATCCCGGTCAGGATCAACCGTAATGAAGACAGGTGTTACATCCTTGCCCTCATCGCCCAATTCTTGCATGACATTTGCAAAAACTGACATCTCTGTCGGACACACATCCGGACAATTGGTATAGCCAAAGAAAACCAGCATCAGCTTTCCTTGAAAATCCTTTTCCGTTACATTTTCACCCTTGTTATTAACCAGTGAAAACGCCCCGCCAATTTGAGGAGCCCCCGCAATAATTGTGGATTTAACTTTTGAGTTATCCCCGAATATTCTATCCGAAGCCACATAACCACCAGCCATCAGCCCTAAAAGAATGACACCTGTAATCAAGTAAGCAAATACCTTGTTCATATTATCACCATGAAACAATCACCGAAAAATCGATATTTTAACAAGATCATACCAGCTTCAAGCCCGCATGATCACCAATTTGAATATTTTCAGGTCAGATATACGGCGGGGCCCGTGCTTCGGGTTTGAAGCTGTCTCGCTCCGGAAACAAAACCGGTTGCAGCGAAAAATAACGCGTTAAATTCAATATCGGTAATCGGGGTGCTTCTACAGAGACCTCTGCCAAATATACATCTGTTGCCTTGCCAACCCAACAAATCGGGCAACTGGGGCAGGCCGCACAATCTCCCCCGTCCTCTGCCGCGATCTCATCGCCCGTCCATAACTGATCGGCCGGAACCCGCTTGATCCCGCTTTGAGTGCAAATTTCCAGATACTCATCAGTGGCCGCAGCAGCTAACGCCCCATGGGTCATGGGGATCATCAAATTCAGTAAAATGGCTATCAGTGCGACAAAAGCCGCTCGTCCCCGCCCCCGCCGCAACCTGTAACTAACGGCTGGCCTTCTTTTACTATGTCCAAATCTGACTAAAATCATAAGCGGGAACCTAATTGAGGTTCCCTGTTCCAGCAAGAAAAATATCTACTCGGCAGTGAGGCAATTTGACGCGAGCACACTTCGATTATGTGCTATAGTCAGTAAAGACCAAACACAATTACAGGCTATTGGGCACACCTCAAGAATGATTGACTACAAACAATATGCGCCATACACTATACTCATAAAAATAATTTAATCCTGAAAATTTTGGGGCTTAACGGGGGTAATCTGACAGCGATATGAGTGTATTTTTTGCAAAACGGTTTTTAACACTTGTTGCAACACTGATCGGTGCCTCCATCGTTATATTCACCGTTATGGAAATCTTGCCCGGTGATCCCGCGCTTGTCATTCTGGGGATAGGCGCCACTGACGAAGCTGTTCTTACTCTAACCAAGGAACTCGGGCTCGACCAACCCCCGATTGACCGGTATTTCAGCTGGATCGGTGGCATTTTACAAGGTGAACTTGGCAATAGTTACGCTTACAAGGTTCCCGTATGGGAACTGGTTGGGCGTGCTTTGCAAATCACAATACCACTGGCCATTCTATCAATGATCTTAAGCGTCACACTGGCCTTGATTGTCGGCCTTTATGCCGCGGCCAATCACAATAAAGCCAGTGATGTCTCCCTGATGGGGATCAGCCAGCTTGGTATTTCTGTTCCCAATTTCTGGCTTGCTGTTTTGCTGATTCTGTTTTTTGCCGTCAAACTTCAATGGTTTCCTGCGGGCGGTTTCCCCGGGTGGGAAGAAGGTTTCTGGATCAATATTCGCGCCTTGATTTTACCGGCCATTGCACTGGCAACCGTTCAGGGCGCAATTCTGGCCCGCATTACCCGCTCGTCTGTCCTTGACGTGTTTCGCGAAGATTTTGTGCGAACAGCCCGCGCCAAAGGGCTCAGCCAGCGCTCAACCTTATGGCTGCATGTGCTACGTAATGCCATGATCCCGGTCCTCACCGTAATGGGGCTGCAATTTGCCAATCTGCTGGCAGGCACCGTTATTGTTGAAAATGTCTTTTACATGCCGGGACTGGGGTCCGTGGTTCTCAAAGCCATCAATAACCGCGATACAATCGTTGTTGAAAATGTAGTCCTGATGCTGGCTGCCATGGTGGTCATAACCAACTTTATTGTCGATATTCTCTATGCCGTGATTGATCCGCGTCTGAAGGCGCATGATATATGAGTATTTCTTCGTCAAACTCGTTTCTGTCCCGATGTGCCCATAGCCGAAGTTTCGTCGTGGGCGGGACAATTACCGCTTTCTTGCTGCTCTGCGCGCTGGTATCCCTGTTCTGGACACCGGGCGAGGTGATCGACATTGTTATCAAGAACCGGTTCTTCCCCCCCTCGTCTGCTCACTGGCTGGGAACCGACCAATTTGGTCGTGACATCTTATCGTTACTGATGTCAGGTACGCAAAATTCCATAACCGTTGGTGTGGTCGCCGTCTCCATCGGCCTGTTCGCTGGCGTCAGCCTCGGCCTGCTGGCATCTGCCCAGCGCGGATGGATCGAAGAGATGATCATGCGCTTCAGTGACTTCTCCTTTGCCTTTCCCGCCATTCTGTCAGCGATCATGATCACGGCTATTCTCGGCCCGGGCGGGGTCAATTCAATCATTGCCATCGGCATCTACAACATACCTGTTTTTGCCCGCCTGACCCGCGGCTCTGCCAATGCGATCTGGGCCCGCGAATATGTGATGGCCGCCCGCGCCTCGGGCAAGGATAAATTTCGTATTACCATCGAACATATACTGCCCAATATTCTATCGATCCTGATCGTACAGGCCACCATTCAATTTGCCATTGCCATTCTGGCTGAAGCCGCCCTGTCCTATCTGGGCCTTGGCACACAACCCCCTTTTCCGTCCTGGGGGCGGATGCTGAACGAAGCACAGACATTAATGTTCTTGCAACCCATGCAAGCAGTCTATCCCGGTGCCGCCATCGCCTTTGCCGTCTTTGGCCTCAACCTGTTAGGAGACGGCCTGCGCGATGTCCTTGACCCCCGATTGAGCAGGAAACGATAATATGCCATTGCTCGAAGTCAATAATCTGACCGTCTCACTGGACATCTCGGCTGGCCCTGCCCGTGCCGTTCGCGGCCTTAATCTGTCTTTGGAGAAAGGCGAGACATTGGGCATTGTTGGTGAAAGCGGTTGCGGCAAATCCATGACAGCCCTTGCATTAATGGGATTGCTGCCGGAGAACGGAACAACAAGCGGTAAAATATTACTTGGCGGGGAAAATCTGCCCGATAAAAGCGAAGCTGAGATGTGCCAAATTCGCGGCAACCGCATCGCCATGATTTTTCAGGAACCCATGACCTCGCTTAATCCCGTCCACACGGTTGGTCGGCAAATCATGGAACCTTTGCGCCTGCATCGCGGCTTGTCCAAGGCCGAGGCGTTTACGCAAGCCGTTCGCCTGCTGGATCGGGTCGGTCTGCCCAACCCCGAAGAACGTGTTCACGCCTATCCCCATCAGCTCTCTGGCGGGCAACGGCAGCGGGTGATGATCGCCATTGCTCTGTCCTGCTCTCCCGATATTCTGATTGCGGACGAGCCGACAACCGCCCTTGATGTCACCATTCAGGATCAAATTCTGGAACTGATCCAGTCACTGGTGGATGAAGAAGGGATGGCGCTGATCCTGATTTCCCATGATCTGGGTATCATTGCCGAAAACACTCAAAAAGTTGCCGTTATGTATGGGGGAACCGTTGTTGAAAGCGGGACAACGGACCAGATATTTGCCCATTTGACCCATCCCTATACACAAGGCCTGTTTGCCGCCATGCCAAAACTGGGTACGGGGCGTAACGGACGGCTGGTCACCATCGCCGGGACTGTGCCCGACCTGATCAACCTGCCCGCCGGTTGCACGTTCACTGATCGCTGCCCGCTGGCGTCAGATATTTGCCAGAACACGGCCCCTGCACCCTCGGATATGCAAGACAATCATCTGGTTGCCTGCCATCATCTGGCAGAAGCCATCAAGGGGCAAAGCAAAGGACTATATAAATGAGCAAGATAGTCCTTAAAGTCACTGGCCTGGTGCGCCATTACCCACTTCCCAAAGACAGCCTGTTTGCAGCCCCTCGCTTTGTCTACGCCCTGAACGGTGTCAGCTTCGAAATCAAGCAGGGGCAAAGTTTCGGCATTGTTGGTGAAAGCGGCTGCGGAAAATCCACTCTGGCCCGCAATATTATGGCGCTGGAGCCCACCGATAGCGGCTCTGTACAAATTCAGGGCGAAGAAGTTGTTGGCAGAAGCTTCAATCACTTGCGGCCCCTGCGCCGTCATTTCCAGATGGTTTTCCAAGACCCTTACGGGTCGCTGGACCCTCATCACACTGTTGGCCGGATTGTCGCTGAACCGTTGGCGGCGCTCGGGAAACTACCGGCTGACGAGAAAATAGAAAAAGTACGCGAGGTTCTGTCATCGGTCGGCCTGAAGACCACTGATATGACAAAATACCCCCATGAATTTTCTGGCGGACAGCGCCAGCGCATTGCCATTGCCCGCGCTTTAATCACCCGCCCCGCGCTCATCGTCGCCGATGAGCCGGTCTCCGCCCTTGATGTCTCGGTACAGGCGCAAGTTCTCAACCTGCTGCGGGATTTGCAAGACAGCTTTGGTGTCACCTATATGTTCATCAGTCATGATCTGGCGGTTGTCGAATATCTCTGTGATGAAGTGGCTGTTATGTATTTGGGCTCGATCGTGGAAAAAGGCCGGACCGAAGACCTGTTTGCAGCCCCCGCCCATCCCTATACCCGCATTTTGCTTGATGCGGTACCACACCCCGCCGCAGGCAAGAAAAGAAAGCGCATCCGCCTAAAGGGGTCTGTTACCGGTCAAACCGAACGACGTAACGGCTGCGCCTTTCAGGATCGCTGTCCCATGGTCGATGATCGGTGCCGACGCGAAACACCGCAACTTAAATCTGTCGGAAATGAACATCTGGCGGCCTGTCATTTCTCAAAGAAAATCCAGGCACTGGCAACCGGTTAATCTCCCGCATCCCCTTCGACAAAATCAAGCGCTGCCGAATTAAGGCAATAACGCAAGCCCGTCGGCGCGGGGCCATCGGGAAACACGTGTCCCAAATGACCATCACAACGATTGCAAACAACCTCGGTCCGGCGCATGAAAAAGCTGCGATCCTGTATCTCTCCAACCATTTCTCTATTCATCGGTGCCCAGAAACTGGGCCAGCCGGTTCCGGAATCAAATTTGGTGCTTGATGAAAACAACGGCTCATGACAACAAATACAGTGATAGACACCCGTTCGTTTATTCTGATCATAGGCTCCGGAAAAAGCCCGCTCGGTCCCTTTTTTACGAGCTACTTTATACTGCTCAGGGCTCAGTTGCGCTTTCCACTCGGCGTCTGACTTGGTCATTTTGTCCATCACAACACTCCCCATCTCCATTTTTCAGTTATTACATATATAGGAACTTTCCGTCAAAATTTGTCCCTAAACTTGACGAAATGGCTCGAGTGCGAGAAAATCATCTGACATAATGGGAAAAGTGTATGAGCGAAATTGTTCAGCTAAACGATCATTTCACAGTCCAGACAGGACGCAGCATTAACGCGCCTAAAATACCGGCACCCGTCTTTTTCAACCGCAAGGAACTGGGCCAAATCTTGCAGGTTTACGGACAAATGGTCGCCAAGTCCGAATGGCGCGATTACGCCATCGGGCAAACCAAACATAGCTGTAGCTTCGCCATCTTCCATCGCACCACTGAAAAACCGGTCTACCGGATTTATAAAGAACCCAAACTTGCCAGTAAACAAGGGGCATTTTCCGTTCTGGGGCCCACAGGCCGTATCCTCAAGCGCGGCCACGACCTTCAGCAAGTCCTCAGGATTTTTGATAAGAAAAGACTGCGACCTGTCGATTAAGCTATGCTTGCCCGCCACTTCGGGCTAACTGCATCAATGACATATCCAGCTTCACCGGTTTCCTGAAATCCAGCCGTGCCTGAATAAGCTCGATAGCGACACTTGTTCGCTGCGCCTTTATCAAGCTTTGTATCCACACCTGTTCAAACAGGTCCCGCTGCGCATGGCTGCCGCCGATGCTTTGCATGTGAAGGCGCGCCGGCCCCAGCAGGCTTAATGTCTGCGCATAGTTACCTTGTGCATAGGCAACAAAGGCCTTGGCCGCAGGTGCCGCCACAGTGGCCCAGGCATCACGGGTTATCTCTGGTGCCGAAGCTGCCTGCTTCGCTATGCCATCCAGCAAACTGTCAACCGCATCCATCCGACCCGCACGGGCAAGCGCAAACACATATTGCAGATCGAGAAACGGCTGGTCATTGGCAAAAGTTCGAGCTACGACATGATCGGCTACGTCTTCCCACCGGCGGCCCACATCAACCCCTGCAATTTCCAGTCGCCATAACATTGAAATGGCGTTGATCTGATCCTGACTATAGGTCTTATCCCGCCCCCAGATATGGGTGTCATACATATCCAGCGCTTGATCAAACGCTTCACTTTCAAGATGAAACAGCGCCAGATGCCACCAGTTATGGGTATACATGAACGAGTTACAATCCGCCCACTCACCGGACAGGCTGCTCATCCATTCAATGCCTTCCTCATGACGCCCTTGCGTGATCATAACGTGGGCCACCGCATGATGGGCCCAAGGTTCCCGCCGCAGCATCTGCGTTGCCAGTCGCGCTTCTTCCTCTGCATCATCCAGACGGCTCATCTGTTCCAGTCCGAAAGCGCGCATCCCATGAGCATAGGCCGTGTCCTTATGGGCATCGATCACCTGATCGGCCAGCCATAACATGCCCTCATCATCTCCAAGATTGAAATAATGGGTTTGCCCTAGTTTGGCTGATAACAAGTCCCGTGGATATCCCTCTGCCAGTTGGCGATGACAAACAAGTGCCAATGGCAAATCCTTTGAGCGCAAAGCCGTCACCGCGCTGACAACAAGCTGTTCGCGCGCAGACGCCCGCGAGGCCGCAGCCCTTGCCCGTGCAAAATATTTATCCGCGATCTTTAAACGGTCAGGTGTTTCATGAAACAAGCCCAGCAGACCTGCCAATGCATTGACAATTGCACAGTCCGGGTCTTCGTCAGAGGCGTCGAACACCGCGCCAAAATCAGTTCCAAAACCGATAAAGCTGGTGGTGAACCGATCAATCGCATCGACAGATTTTACCGATCCCGTGGTGATTTTATTACCGTATAAATCCTGCATTTACACCTCGTTTATCAAATCAAGCGGGTAAATGGGCCGCCGGATATTTTTGTATTCAAGCAGGTTGTTATCCGATGTCGTTACCCCCTTGCCATCAAGGGTCAAGGTCGCCTTTAGCAGTTTTGCAAAACCGGCGCGATAGTGAATGCGACTTTTCAGCACCAGATATTTTTTATATGCCGGCTCTATCCCCACCGATGTAAAAACCCCGACATCCCAAGGTTCGTGGTGGTTGGAGACAACAACGATTTGCATCTTGCCCGTATCCAGAACAGCCGTTGGTCCCATGAACACATCAACACCTGTATACATGGGGCCGTGCACCGTCCATTTTCCGTCACTGATAATCTTGACGGTACCGGTAATCTCCAGTGGCTCCCCCACTTCATCGATCGACGGCATATCCGTTTTACCGCCCAGTTTCAGCATTATCTCACTACCAACGCCAGCCTTTTGCATCTCCTGAACGGCGGTAGGGTCCCACACAGCGGCAACGGCCACATCCTCCAGTCCCTGCCGGTGGATTTCGGCAATAACCGTCATCACATCCTGCGTTGCACCAGAGCCGCAATTATCCGCATGATCCAGTAGCATAACCGGCCCTTCTGTCATCGCTTTTGCCTCAGAAACCTGCCGCACCAAATCAGCATGTTTATATATAAAGGCCTCTCGCTGTCTCCATGCAGCGGCAAGGATACGGTCCCGCACCTGGTTGGCTTTTTCTATGTCGCCATCGGCAACAACAACAACCGAATTACCTGCATCCTTGATGTCTGCCAACGCAAATCCACCAAAGGCTGTCACTGCGATAACGCCCGGTTCTTCTTCAGCATCCCGGCACATTTTAATGATCGTTGCCATCGGCTCGTCATCGGTGCCCTGGCACAGGGTCTGGCTCAAGAGCGGAATTTGCCCCCAGGACATAACAGGCTTTGTCTTGCCCGTCAGACTGTCCAGTAAAGCCGCCCCAATTTGGTGGCCGACCGCATGCATATCCACATGCGGATAGGTTTTATATCCAATCAATGTTGTACAGTTGCTCACCATTTTTTCGGTTAGATTACAGTGAAAATCAAGGGTTACCGCAATCGGTAAATCTGGATCAATTTCACGCATGCGCTCAAGCAAAGTCCCCTCGCCATCGGGGGTGACCTCACTCACCATTGCCCCGTGTAAATCCAGCATGGCCGCGTCCACGCCGCTGCGGACTTCATCCAGAATGGCAGTGACCATTTTCTCATAAGCCTCTGCCGTTACCAGACCCGATGGCATGGCCTCAGCGGCAACCGGCGTTACTATTTCAGCACCCGCCGCTTTTGCCAGATCAATATAGGCCCCCATGGGCATGGCCGTTCCTTCATAAGCGGCCCGCGCAGCATCCCCGAAATGAACACCCCAGTCTTCAAACCTTTTCCAGTCGCCTTTAATCGGAGAAAAAGTATTGGTTTCGTGCTTCATCATCGCGACAAGAATACGCATAGGGCTAACTACTTTCGGAACTATAATGTTTGCTATCCAACTATTTTAGCAGGTTGGACCAGAGTTCCAAAGAAAATTTACATCGTGAATATCCAACAAAAAACCCGGCGCAATGGCCGGGTTTTTCAATACTGTCAGTTACCTGAAAACTAATTGCGATTGCCTAGCAGGCTCAGCAGCATCATGAACAGGTTCAAGAAGTTCAGATATAGGGAAACCGCACCCATAATCGCGCCTTTTTCCAGAACCTCGTCGCTATGACCCTGATAATATTCAGCTTTGATCCGCTGGGTATCATAGGCAGTCAGACCTGTGAAGATCAGCACGCCCAGAATGGACACGACAAAGGCCAACATACTGGACGCCATAAAGATATTAACCACAGAGGCGATAATAATACCAAACAGCCCCATAATCATGAAAGAGCCCATATTGGTCAGATCACGCTTGGTCACATATCCAAACAGGCTCGATGCCCCGAAGGTGGCAGCGGTGATAAAGAACACCTGCACGACACTCTCTGCTGTGTATACTTCAAAGATATAGGCAATAGAGACGCCAAAAGTGGCGACCATAATCCAGTATGTCAGCTTGGCTGTTTTGACACTGCCTCGTGCGATCACAAAGAGCAGCCCCAAAGGCGCCAGCATCACAACCCATTGCAAGGGTGTCCCAAATACAGCGTTATAGAGGGTATCATTGGATGCGGTAAAGGCCGCAGCTGCACCACTCAGCGCCAAGCCTGACGCCATGTAGTTATAAACCTTCAGCATATGACTGCGAAGACCTTCATCCAAGGCGGCAGTGTCCATATGCCGTGTTGTTTTGTTCAGTCTAGTGTAATCAGTTGCCATTGTTCCTACCTTTAAGGATTAAATTCTGTCTAGATATTGGGGCAGTCGCAAAAAATTTCAAGTTAATTCGTCACTTATTCTGCTCGTAAAATCGGTGCGGGTTTCTCCCCCAGCGCTTTCCACGACCCGAACAAGCCAAACAATATGGTAATTCCAACGCTGATCACAATGGTTCCGACGATGGTCCAGGGCAAATCCAGCCATTTTGTTTCCAACACTTTTGTAATGACAATATAGGCCCCAAGCCAGCCCGCAGCGGCGGCAATAACGGATGTTGCCAGCCCCAACAGCGCATATTCAAGCACAAATATCTTGAAAATATCCCTGCGGGTCGCTCCGAGAACTTTCAAGATAACCGAGTCATACACCCGCTTGCGGTGACCTGCGGCAAACGCTCCCGCCAAAACCAGAATACCTGAAATCAGTGTTACCGAAGCCGTTGCGGTTACGGCAGACGATAATTGTTTCAGAATTTTAGAGACAGTTTGCAAAGCTTCTTTCATCCGGATCACGGAAACATTGGGAAACTTGCCAGTTATCGCCCGAAATAATTCATTCTCCGAACTATCCGGCGCAAGAGCCGTTGCCATATTGCTGTGCGGGGCTGCCGCCAGCGTATACTGGTCAAAAATAATAACAAAGTTAATAGCCAGAGAACTCCAGTCCACTTTACGTAAATTGGCAATTTTTGCTGTAACTTCGCGGCCCATAACATTGATTGTCATGCTGTCACCAACCCCGATCCCCATACCGATGGCCGCATCTTCAGCCAGACTGATCAAGGGAGGGCCTGTATAGTCATCTGGCCACCAGTCGCCCGCCACAATCGTTGCATTAACCGGAATATCCTTCGCGTAAGTAAGGCCACGGTCTCCATGCAACACCCATTTCACATCACTGGCAACCTGCACCTCTGCCGCTGGAATATCGTTGACCTTGACGATCCGCCCGCGCAAATTCGGCACATAGTTGACCTCGCTGACACCCTCGACTTGTTCGGCAGTCTCTATGAATTGATCAATTTGTGTGTTCTGGATATCAATAAAGAAAAAAGCCGGTGCTTTTTCAGGCAGCTGATCCTGCACTTGCGCCCGCAAATTCCCTTCAATCAGGGCGACCGTTACAAATAATGTCAGCCCCAGCCCCATGGACAAAACCACACTTGCTGTTGCCGATCCGGGCCGGTGTAAATTGGCAAGCGCCATTCGCAGAACCGGAAAGCGGCTGCGCGGAGCATTCCGGGCAAGCCATTGCACCAACCCGCCAACGACATACAGAACGATAAAAACAGCACTTGCCGCCACAACAAAATAGGCTGCAAAAAAAGCCTCATCCGCCGTTAATACCGCAAGCGCCATCAGCGTGATCAAGGTACCGATTGTCAGCAGAACATAAAAAGGGCGCGGCCATTTCTTCTTGCCCGCAAAGTCCCGAAATAAAGATGCCGCCGAAGTCTCACGGGCACTGGCCAACGGCCAAACCGAGAATAACGTTGCTGTCAGCAACCCATAGGCCGCCGCGAGCATCAGTGGCAAGGCCTGAAAACTGACAACCGCCGGAACCGGCAAGGCTTGTGCCAGAAATTGTGAGGCAACAACAGCCCCGCCATATCCCAGCCCCAATCCGATCAGCGACCCCACAAAAGCCAGAAAGATAACCTGCAAAAAATGAATGCGGAAAATAAAACTGCTACTCGCTCCCAGACATTTCAGTGTGGCAATGGTCTCCAGCTTGCCATCCAGGTAAGCCCGAACCGCATTGCCAACACCAACCCCGCCAACCACCAGCGCCGTCAGCCCGACCAGCGTCAGGAACATGGCAACCCGTTCAACAAAATGTTTAATGCCCGGCGCGCCGTTGGACGAATCATTGATCCGCCAACCCACATCCCCCTGATCGGCATCTGCCGCCAGACGAAAATCTTCGACACGAACCCCATCCTTCAGCTTCAAACGATAATGATATTTGAGCAGACTGCCCGGCTGCACCAAACCTGTTTTATCCAGCGCCTCCGTTGAAATGACAACGCGCGGACCGAGAGAAATTCCCTGACTGGCTTTATCCGGCTCGCCTTTGATAACACCGCGAATCTCAAAAGACAGTTGGCCAATATTCAGCTGCGCACCAACGCCCACATCAAGCCGATTGAGCAACAACTCTTCAACAAGGACCCCATAGACACCATTTTTACGCATCAATGCCGGATAAACAGCCGTTGACAATTCTCCGGAAACCTTATTGAACGTCAGTGCCCCGAACAATGGATAAACATCATCAACGGCTTTAAGCTCACTCAGCAGCCGCTGATCCGTTTGCGGTGCATGGACCATCGCCCGCAAGACCTGAACCGAACTTATCTGCCCCATCGAGGCCAACCATGCATATTCGCTATCACTGGCAGGGCGCGCCGTCAGGCGAACATCAATATCCCCACCCAGAATAACCTGCCCATTGGCCCGAAGGCCTTCGTTGATAGAACTGGACAATGTACCAACACCGGCAATGGCGGCCACCCCCAGTATCAGACAGGCAATAAATATCCGAAAGCCTTTCAGCCCCCCTCGCATCCCGCGATAGGCATAGCGAACAGCCAGACCCAGACTTTCGCGCTTCGGCGCACTCAAGAGCTCTGACCTTCATGCTCGACTGGCGCCCCGGCAACCATATCACCGGCAATCCGGCCATCTTCGATACGTATTGTCCGGTCACAGCGCTGAGCAAGGCTTTCATCATGGGTAATCAGTACCATGGTCGTATTGTGGCCATCATGCAGATCAAACATCTGCTGGATAATCACATCCCCTGTGGCGCCATCCAGATTTCCCGTCGGTTCGTCCGCGAGCAATATTTCCGGCTCTGTTACCAATGCCCGGGCAAGCGCTACCCGTTGCTGCTCTCCGCCCGACAATTGCGTCGGATAATGGCTCTCGCGCGCAGACAGTCCCACCTGCTCCAGTTTGATCCGGGCGGTATCAAATGCATCGGCACGGCCCGCAAGCTCTAGGGGGATAGCAACATTTTCAAGGGCCGTCATGGTTGGAATCAGATGAAAAGACTGGAACACAATCCCGATATTATCGCGGCGAAAACAGGCAAGCTCATCTTCGCTCATCCCTTTGAAATTTTCACCGCAAATAATCACATCGCCATCGCTGGGCGTCTCCAACCCTGCCATAATTGACATTAATGTGGACTTGCCCGATCCTGATGGTCCGACTATTCCAACAGTCTCGCCGGCAGTTATTGTCATGTCTATACCACGAAGGATATTGACAGGGCCCGCATCCGAATTAAGTGTTAGATGGATATTCTTGAGTGAAATGATTGGCGAAGAGGTCACAGATATTCCTATGCAGCAGCAAAATTCGGTTCTTAAGGCATATGGCATATCTGCTATATTTTTCAATGTTATTGGTGTTTTCCTCACTTTTTTCTTTGCCTCCCCTGCCGCAACAGCTTCGGAGATCCTTAAAATTGTTGCCTTTGGCGACAGCCTGACGGCAGGCTACGGCTTGCCCCAATCCGCCGCGTTTCCCGTTCAACTGGAAAAAGCACTGCAAAAGGCAGGATTTCATATTCGGGTTGAAAATGCCGGGGTTTCTGGCGACACGTCAACAGGCGGATTACAACGGCTGGATTGGGCATTGGCCAACGGGGCCGATCTGGTTCTGCTGGAATTGGGGGCCAATGACGCTTTGCGCGGAATTTCTCCGCAGATAACCCGGCAAAATCTGGATACCATCATCGCCAAACTGAAGCAGAAGAACATACCGATCCTGCTGACCGGCATGCAGGCCCCACCCAATATGGGGGCCGATTACAAGGATGAATTTGACCGGATATTCCCGGACCTTGCCGCCAAATACAATCTGGCTTTCTATCCCTTTTTCCTCGACGGTGTTGCCGCTATTCCTTCACTCAATCAGGATGATGCCATTCATCCGAACCGTGAAGGGGTTGCAATCATTGTCCAAAAAATGCTCCCCTATCTTGCGGATCTACTAAAAACCAACTAACAAAATTCCACAGGACGCAAACCTGCCATACATTCCTTGGGAAATGATCAATGCAATATAAAAAACTTGGCCGCACGAATATTGACGTCAGTGCCATTTGTCTGGGCACCATGACATGGGGCGAGCAAAACACCGAAACCGAAGCTCATAACCAGCTCGACTTTGCCCTTGATAAAGGCCTCAATTTTATCGATACCGCCGAAATGTATCCGGTGCCGCCAAAGGAAGAAACCGCTGGACGCACCGAAGAATATATCGGTAACTGGCTGACAGCCCGCAACTGCCGTGACAAGGTGATATTGGCCACCAAAATAGTGGGCCGCTCAGACAGCACTTATTTCAGGGGCGGCGAAATTTCACGCCTCCATAGCCGCCATATCAAAGCCGCAGTAGACGGCAGCCTGAAACGCTTGAAGACAGATTACATCGATCTGTATCAACTTCACTGGCCCGACAGGACAACCAACTGCTTTGGCCGTCTGGGCTATACCCATCCAGAGGACGAGGAAAGCATTGACCTTCTGGAAACGCTGCACGCCCTTGACGAGATGGTTAAAAGCGGCAAAATCAGGCATATCGGCCTGTCCAACGAAAGTGCGTGGGGCGTTATGCACTTTCAACATCTGTCCGAAATGCACGACCTACCGCGCATCCAGTCGGTTCAAAATCCGTACAGCCTGCTCAATCGCTCCTACGAAGTGGGTCTGGCTGAAGTTTCAATCCGCGAAGACTGCGGCCTGCTGGCCTATTCACCACTGGCGATGGGCATGCTGAGTGGTAAATATATGGATGGCAAATTACCCGAAGGCGCGCGCTTGTCGATCTTTACCCGCTTTCAGCGCTATACCAATGAAGCCGCGCATGGAATGACGGCAAAATATGTGGAACTGGCTCGGGCAAACGGTCTCGATCCGGCCCAGATGGCGCTGGCCTATATCAATTCCCGTCCCTTTGTCACATCCAATATCATCGGCGCCACCAACCTCGATCAGTTGGCGGTTAATATTGACAGTATCAATGTAACCCTGTCAGACGATATTCTCAGTGCCATCGAGGATATTCACAAACTGCACCCCTATCCATGCCCATAAGGCCCAGAGGTTTGTCTCGTTATTTTCTCTGACCTTCAACTATAAAGAGGATCACTGGTTTGCACGCTGATTATGCAGATCATTCGCAGTACTCCAGATATTGAAGAAAGCGCTTATCTGCAGACTGCATCCTCTTATGTTGCGGCTAGTTGCTGTACTACTGATAGTAGCTGGATTTTGACGTCTGATGCGTGAAGTGATCCCGTAAAACTGGATCACTTCAGTGGCGGCAATAGGTGCAAACGATACCTCCATCTGAATTTTATTGTTTATTCTCAAACAGATATTGTTATTTAAGGCACGCTAATTTAGACTTACTGGCATGATTGAGTATTCATGTGCATGGCTAAAGTAATAATGTCCGTCAAATTTCAAAAAATGATGTTGAGGGTGGCTCTCGCCCTGTTCGTCTGTTTCAGCTTTAGCCAAAGCGCTATGGCGGCGGTCGATTTTCCACAAGCAGAAAAAGGTGTCCTCGACCTCAGAAATTGGGATTTTCAGGCAGATGGGGCGTTGGAAATCAAAGGGGCGTGGGAATTTTATTGGAACAAATTTCTGGAGCCTGGATTACAGGCCGAAAAACCAGATGATTTTACGTATATTCAGGTGCCCGGGACCTGGCTTGGTTATCAGCAAGGAAGGAAAACCCTTGGTAAAAACGGCTATGCCACCTATCGCTTGAGAATTCTTCTGCCCGAAAAGCCGGCGGATCTCGGTTTTTACCTGAAGCGGGTGCAGGATGCCTACCGGATCTATGTCAATGGCCAGCTCTGGATGCAGGCGGGAAATCCGGCAAAGACATCCGATAAAGCCATTGCCAACATCACACGCGAATTTGAAAGCCTCAAGGATGCCCGGGGTGAGATTGAGGTTGTTATTCATGTGTCGAACTATTCAAGCTACGCAGGAGGTGGTTTCTTCAACTCCTTCACGATCGGGCCTGAAGACGATCAACAATTAGAATATCTGACTGATTTTGCTCTGGATCTTTTTCTAAGCGGTGCTCTGATTTGTTTGGGCCTGTTCTTGGTAATGCTGCATATCGGGCGCTTTCGGGAAAGGGCATATTTTGTCCTTTATGTCATGTCATTTGCCGCTGCCATTTATGTGATTACAGCAAACGCGTCGCTGGTTGTTCTGTTTCCTGCTATTCCCTATTATTGGGATGAACGGCTCGCTTACATCAGCGGAGCCTTCTTGATTGCTCTGACTTACGAATTTATTCATCAGGTTCACAAACGCAAAACCAGTCTTCTGCTCTCGCAACTTATCATGTATCAGGCGGCAGCGATTTCGGTCTTTGTGGTTTTATGGCCCAATAGCCTGCCGATCATGCTCATTTATGGCCTCGGTCTGCATCTGCTAATCGTCTCCATTGCCTGCTTTGTTGAGGTCCGCCATGTCCTGATCAACAAAATTCCCGGACGATGGTTGATTACAGTAGGTGTTGCGACTCTGGTATTGGCAGGTGCCCACGATATTTTGAATGCAAGTGGTGTTATCAGGTCCGTATATCTGGCGCAGTTCGGGGTCCTGCTTTTGCTCTTTTCCTATGCCACAATCCTTGCTTTTCGGGTGAATACCAGCATCATGCAGAATGAACGACTGGCCAAGGCGATCTCGTCCATGAACGATAGCGTGGCCATCTTCGATAATCGGGATCAAGCCGAAATATGGAATGATGCTTATGCACAACATCTCTCCAAAGCCGCTCAGAAAATTCTCAAACCCGGCACGCCTTTTATTGATCTGGTGCGTGCAGATGCTTTCTCCGGAGAACTGCAAGACGCCGTTGGGCGGGAACAGGATTTCATCCGGCAGCAGATGCAGCGCCATTATCAGCCTGGCGAGCCTTTTGAAATGGAACGAAAGAACCGCCGGTATCTCTATCGTGAAACTGAAACTCCTGATGGGGGGCGGGTGACACTGGCGGCAGATTTGTCATTCCAGAAAGCCAAGGAAGCAGAGCTGAGAGCAGCCTTTGAGGAGCTGGTTGCCGCCAACGAGGCAAAGAACAATTTCCTCTCTAACATGAGCCATGAGCTCAGAACTCCTCTCAATGCCATCAACGGCTTTTCAGATATGATGATCAAGGAGGTTCTGGGCCCCCTGAGCGAACAGTATCAGGAATATGCTAAATATATCAGCAATTCAGGTCAGCATCTCCTACGTCTGGTTACCGATATGCTGGATGTGGCACGAATTGAAACCGGGAAACTCGAAGTAAAGCCGGAGGAATTTGATCTCCCCGGTCTACTGGAGAGCTGCGTTCAAATGGAGGCGGAGAAACTGGAAGCCCGAAACCTCAACCTCGTCAAATCCATTCCCGATAACATCCCACATCTGTATGCAGATCCGGTTCGAGTGCGTCAAATTATTCTGAACCTGATGGATAACGCTATCAAATTTACCGAAGCAGGTGGCGAGATCACCCTGATTGTCGAGCTGCATATCAATGGCGCCACGGCCATCAGTGTTCGTGACACCGGTATCGGCATCGTCGAAAAACATATCGAAACGGCATTGCAAAAATTTGGTCAGGTTCGTCAAAGCCACCTGAACGCTCACGAAGGCTTGGGTCTTGGTCTTTCCATCACACAATTTCTTATGCAACTTCACGGCGGCAAGCTGGAGCTGAAAAGTCAGCTCGGTGTGGGAACCTGCGTCACAGCAACTTTCCCATCCAAGGACGAAGCCAAGCGATTTTTTGATCAATAGAGATGCACCGCGCCAGAAGTATCGCGCATTTGAAGGAGCATATCCCGCAGGAATGGACCTTTAGACCAAACACATTATATCTCACCGCGCCCTTATGCTCGCAGATTGAATGTGTTTCCTTAAAATCCCAGATGGGTCCGCCACCAGGTCGGCAAGGCAAATGAGGCTGTATGCAGGTCGGGATTATAATGCCGGCCTGTATGACTTTTAACCGGATGATTGTAATTATGCCCATCATGGCTATACAGAAAAAAGCCGAACTCTGCCGCCGGATATAGCTGCACGATGGACCGATAAGCCGACACATGTGGCAGCAATTTCTGATCTTGCATAATACTGACCAGATTTTGGTCCTTGTCCCCGCAGAGTTCTTGCAGAAAATAGGCGCGGTCTTTGCCCACAAAAATGCTGTCACTGTCCAGCACAACGCCCCGGTCGGTAATGCAGGCCGAAAAATTCTCGCAAAATTCATGGGTAAACACGGTTGAAGAGGGTCCGACAGGTTCGCTTAAATCCAGAATAATCAAATCAAACTTATCACCGCGCTCTCGTGCGCGCCGCATATAATCTGCGGCATCGCCAATAATCAGTTCAGCTCTGGGATCATCATAATCGCCATTGATCCCGAGATATTCGTTGGATAGTTCAACAACCCGCTGATCGATTTCCACCATCACCGCACGGCTTACAAAATCATGGACCAATACTTCACGTAAAATACCCCCATCACCACCGCCAACAATCAGCACGCTGACATTATCCCAGTCACGGCCCAGCAATGGCACATGAACAGCCATTTCATGATACATAAACTCGTCTGCCTGTGACGCCTGCACCAGCCCGTCGAGGGTCAGAATACGCCCGAATATTTCATGATCAAATATCTCGATTTTCTGGTAAGTGCTTTGCTCTTCATGGATGCGGGTCATGTCCAGCGCATGGGTAAAGGCAATTCCCTCGGTCTCCTCATGCCACCAGTTGCGGCTGATCTCGCTGATTTTATCCATTAATCCTGTCCGCTCTTCTATAAATTATGGCTGTCTCTGATATGCGCAAGCAACCCCGTTGCTGCCGGTTCCAGCAACTCGAAAACATGTTCATAATCGGTAATATCGCCATAATAGGGGTCGGGAACTTCACCGCTGTCCTTGCCACTAAAATCAAGCATCAGTGCTAAATGTCCCGCATAGGATGCGGGGGCAAGCGCCTGTAAATCTTGTAAATTATTCTGATCCATAGCGATGATATAATCAAACGCATCAAAATCCAGCACCGTCACCTGCCGCGCCCGTAAATCATCCATATCGTAGCCCCGAAGACGGCCCACAGACCGCGCACGGTCATCTGCCATATTACCCGTATGCCACGCCGCAGTTCCGGCGCTGTCTATGGAAATTTTATCCTCAAGGCCTTCACTTGCAACCAAAGCCCGAAACACTGCATGGGCAGAGGGGGATCTGCAAATATTGCCCAGACACACAAATAAAACAGCGGTCATTTCAATCCTCCTTTACCCATACGGATATATGGATACCCTAGCGCGGGGCCATACGGATAGCACCATCAAGACGGATTACTTCGCCGTTCAGCATCTGGTTTTCACAAATATGCTGAACCAGTGCGGCATATTCTGACGGCTCGCCAAGGCGGCTCGGGAAAGGCACTGTTGCCCCCAGCGAATCCTGAACTTCCTGCGGCAATCCCATCAGCAACGGTGTCTTGAACAAACCCGGTGCAATGGTCATCACCCGCACGCCCACATTTGACAAATCACGGGCAATGGGCAACGTCATGCCGACAATACCGCCTTTGGACGCCGAATAGGCCGCCTGACCGATTTGACCGTCATAGGCCGCGACCGATGCCGTATTGATACAGATACCACGCTCTCCGCCATCCAGAGGGTCCTGCTTGCTCATCTGATCCGCCGCCCGGCGAATGCAGTTGAACGTTCCGATCAGGTTCACATTGATCACCTGTTCAAACATATCAAGGGCATGCATGCCTCTGCTCGATACTGTTTTGGCAGCAGGGCCGATACCGGCGCAATTGATCATAATACGAACGGGACCATGCGCATCTGCCGCCGCAGTAAAGGCTGCCTCGACAGACGCATCATCCGACACGTTCACAGCAAATGCTGTACCACCAATTTCGGTAGCAACCTGAACGGCCAGCTCTTCGTTCATATCAAAAATGGCAACCTTCGCGCCTGCCGCTGCAAGTGCGCGCGCTGTCGCAGCACCAAGACCGGATGCGCCGCCGGTGACGATGGCTGCTTTTCCGCTAATATCCATTCTTTATCTCCAATTTTTATTGCATGGGTTAATATTCGATGCCTTTGAATACACGCTGACGCCTGAAAAGAAAAGTCTTCGGGTTGCAAAACAAAAGAAAGCCGCGCATATAAAGCCCATGCAAACAGATGATGATGACATTTCGGCCTTCGACGCGGAAAAAATGCAGAATGACAAGAAACTTGTCATGCGCGAATTTGCCCAGAAACTTCGGAGTAATCTGGGGAAAATTCCCTTTGCAGAAGACGTCACCGCAGCCTTTTACTGTGCCATGGACGGGGATAGCCCCGCCTTTGTAAAAGCTATTCTTTTCGGTGCACTTGCCTATTTCATTATGCCCGCAGACGTGATCCCCGATTTTATCGCAGGGCTGGGCTTTACCGATGATGCCAGCGTTCTTATGGCTGCTATTGCCACCGTCAAAAAATACATCACCGAAAAACATGTCCAAAAAGCACGGCTGTTTCTGGAAAAAGAAACCGGTGACGGCTCCGCCTCATAAGGCGGCGTTTTTGAGTGTTTGCTCCCCAATACATTTACGGTATCATCCCCGAAATCCAAAATTTTTACGGGGACCATCATGGATACCAAAGCAGCCATTGCCTTTAAAGCAGGGGAACCTCTGCAAATCGAAACCGTTCAGCTTCAAGGCCCGCGTGCAGGCGAGGTTCTGGTTGAAATCAAGGCAACCGGAATTTGCCACACGGACGAGTTCACCCGCTCTGGCGACGACCCCGAAGGTATTTTCCCCGCTATTCTTGGCCATGAAGGGGCTGGAATTGTGATCGAAGTTGGCACAGGCGTCACCTCTGTCAAAGCTGGCGATCATGTGATCCCGCTTTATACCCCGGAATGCCGCCAATGCAGCTACTGCACATCAGGACGCACCAATTTATGTCAGGCCATTCGCGAGACCCAGGGGCGCGGACTGATGCCCGATGGCAGTTCACGCTTTTCCATCGATGGCGATCCGATCTATCACTATATGGGTTGCTCCACCTTCTCCAACTATACGGTACTGCCGGAAATTGCCTTGGCGAAAATCCGCGAAGATGCTCCCTTTGACAAGGTTTGCTATATCGGCTGCGGCGTCACCACCGGTGTCGGTGCGGTTATCAATACAGCCAAAGTCCGGCCCGGTGACAATGTCATCGTATTCGGACTGGGCGGCATTGGACTTAATGTGGTGCAAGGGGCCCGGCTGGTCGGTGCCAACAAAATCGTCGGGGTCGATCTGAATAATGACCGCCGTGAACTGGCTGAAAAATTCGGCATGACCCATTTTGTCAATCCGGCAGAAGTTGAAGGCGATCTGGTGCCGTATCTGGTTGACCTGACAGATGGCGGGGCTGACCATTCTTTTGAATGTATAGGCAGCACCACAACCATGCGTCAGGCTCTGGAATGCTGCCACAAAGGATGGGGCGAGAGCACCATTATTGGCGTTGCCGGTGCCGGACAGGAAATTTCAACCCGCCCCTTCCAGCTTGTCACCGGGCGGGTGTGGCGCGGCACAGCCTTTGGCGGTGCAAAAGGGCGCACAGATGTTCCCAAAATCGTTGACTGGTACATGAATGGCAAAATCAATATTGACGACCTGATCACCCATACAATGCCCCTCGAAGATATTAACAAGGGCTTTGATCTGATGCATCGCGGAGAGAGCATTCGATCTGTTGTTATTTACTAACCTATTTCTGTATTATCCAGCCTTGGCGCGCCGCGCCAAGGCTTCACGGTGGACAATATACAAGGTTGAAAACACAATAATTCCAGCACCGGCTACCATGCCCAGCGTCGGAACTTCACCAAACACAAAATAAGCCAGTGCCCCTGAAAAAATCAATCGCGTATAGTCAAAGGGCGATACCGCTGTTGCCTCCCCCACAGCAAAGGCGCGGATCATGCAAAAATTACCCGCAGAGCCCACAGCCGAGGCAGCCAGCAATATACCGATCTGCTCCCATGTAGGGGTTTGCCAGACAAAGCTGGCCGGAACCAGTGAGATCAAGGACCCAATTACCCCGAAATAGAACAACATGGTCACCGGTGCCTCTGTCACACTCAATTTCTTGAGAAAAACAGATACCAGCGCCACCATGAACGCCCCGAACAGACCAACGGCTGATGCAAACCCCAAGTCAGTATTAGCCTGTACCATCACCACAACCCCGGCAAAGCCCACCAATGTTGCCATCCAGCGCCGCCAACGGACTTTTTCACCCAAAAACAAAACAGCCAAAATAATCAAAAATAACGGACGGCTGAAGGTTAGTGCCACCGCATCAGCCAGCGGCAAATGAGTAATGGCGTAAAAAACCGACAACATGGCGGTAATTCCGATGCAAGAGCGCACCAAATGCATCCCGATCCGCTTTGTCTTGAGCGATCCGACCCCCTTGTACAAAACAAAAGGCGTAATCGCCAGCAGACCAAAAGTAGCCCTGAAGAAACTGATCTGGAAGCTGTCCATATCCGCACCCACATATTTAATGCCCAGCCCCATGGATGAAAACAGAAAGCTGCCCAGCAACATCCAGAACGCCCCTTGAACATTATCGGGAAGCTCAATCCATATGGCTTGCCACTTTGAACGGGCGCTGCCTGCACTCATCCGCCTCCCCCTGTATCTTTAATAGCGGTTAGCGGAGTTTGCTCTTTTCCCAATCTGGCTTCACGAATAGCGATATAGACAGAGGACGCAAAGATAATGGCAGCGCCGATCCATATATAGATATCAGGGGATTGCGCAAAAAAGATAAATCCGATCATCGCTGAGAAAACCAGCCGCGAAAAGTCGAATAACATCACATAAGTCGCATCGGCAATGGTAAATGCACGCGTAAACAGAAGGTGCCCGAAGGTCGCACTCAAACCAATGCCCACAAACACCAGCAACTGCTCCATCGTTGGCATTACCCAGACGAACAGGGCCGGCACCAGTGACAGGGGCAGAATAATTATTTGCGCCCAAGCCACCATCGCCGGTGTGCTTTCCGTTCGTGACAACATTTTCACGCAAGTAATAGAACAGGCCATCGTTGCCGCTGCAAAAAGTGCGGCGTAGGTGCCAAGGCTCATCTCAACATTGCCCGGACGTAAGATAATCATCGCGCCCACAAACCCCACCAGAATGGCCATCCAGCGCCGAAGCCGTACCACTTCATGCAAAATAAATATGGCAAGCAAGGTTCCGAATATGGGAGATGTAAAGTTTAACGCCACGGCTTCCGCCAGCGGAATGGTCGTAATGGCAAAAAACCACAACACCATGGAGATAAACCCGAATGATGCCCGAATAGCATACAAACCGGGCCGTGACGTCTTCAAAACCGAAGGTCCATGCTTCAAGAACCACGGCAACAACACCAGCAAACCCGCCACATTGCGCAAAAAAACAATTTCCAGAACCGGCATACCGCTATCAGACAAATAGCGGATAAAGCCTCCCAGTATCGCCAGAAAGCCGCAGCTGAAAATCATCAGAAGAGCCGCCTGAATAGCAGTGGGAATAGTGTGAAAGAGCTGAAAGAGGCGGCGAAGAGAAGACATCAACCTATACTAGTTCGTGCGCCTATAAACCTAAAGTTCTATATTTGCAGAGCTGCCTTGCGCTGATGATGGTCATCATTTTTGCACAAAAAAGGGCCGCCCGTATGGCAGCCCTTTTTCATTTTCAAAACTCACAGTATCTTAATCGACGATTGTGGCATCCGTTTTTGCACGCACATCATCCATGGTGACATCGGGGGCCAGTTCCGCAACTTTAAGACCACCCTCCACCACGTCGAAAACGCCAAGGTTGGAAATAATCCGGTCAACTACAGCCTTGCCTGTTAAGGGCAAAGTGCATTCTTTCAGCAATTTGGTCTCACCAGCCTTATTGGTGTGATCCATAATGATCACAACCTTTTTAACACCAGCCACCAGATCCATGGCACCGCCCATGCCCTTGACCAGTTTACCGGGGATCATCCAGTTGGCTAGATCACCCTTTTCGGACACTTCCATCGCGCCCAATATAGACAGGGCAATATGCCCACCCCGGATCATGGCAAAGCTGTCAGCCGAATTGAAATAGCTGGTGCGGTCCAGTTCGGTAATTGTCTGCTTGCCGGCATTGATCAGGTCGGCATCAATTTCATCTTCGGTCGGGAAAGGTCCCATGCCGAGCATACCATTTTCCGATTGCAGCGTCACATCGACACCTTCCGGAATATAGTTCGATACAAGTGTTGGAATCCCGATACCGAGATTAACATATGTACCATCTTCAAGTTCTTGTGCTGCACGGGCAGCCATCTGATTACGATCCCAAGGCATATCTTATCTCCTCTCAGGCTTCCCGAATTGTCCGTTGCTCAATGCGTTTCTCGTGTTCACCCTGTAACAGGCGCTGCACATAGATGCTTGGCGTATGAATATTGTCTGGATCAAACGATCCCAACGGGACCAGTTCTTCAACTTCGGCCACGGTGACCTTACCGCAGGTCGCCGCCAGCGGATTGAAATTACGCGCTGTTTTCCGGTAGATCAGATTACCATGGTCATCACCCTTCCAGGCTTTAACGATGGCAAGATCAACAACAATGCCCCGCTCCATGATATAGGTTTCACCATCGAAAACCTTTTCTTCCTTGCCTTCTGCCACCAGTGTTCCAACACCGGTTTTTGTATAAAAGCCCGGAATACCGGCCCCGCCAGCGCGCATGCGCTCGGCCAGAGTGCCTTGCGGGTTGAACTCAAGTTCAAGTTCACCGGACAGATACTGGCGCATGAATTCGGCATTCTCCCCCACATAGGAAGAAACCATTTTCTTGACCTGTTTGCTTTGTAGCAATACGCCGAGACCAAATTCGTCCACGCCGGCATTATTGGAATAAACGGTCAGGTTTTTGACACCGGAATCCCGGATAGCCGCGATCAGATTTTCAGGGATGCCGCACAGGCCAAATCCGCCCGCTGCGATGGTCATGCCATCGAAGAGCAAACCTTCCAGTGCGCTGCTTGCATCCGAGTATTTTTTATTTGCCATTAAGTGAGGCCTCCTACGCTCCGCTCTGTTTGAATTTGCCGCGATCATAGCCAGATTAGCCCCGTTAGGGAAACCTCTTTTGTTCGCAGTCGCACAATAAATCTGAAAATATTGCCAATCTATTGGCTGCCGTCTTTAAGCCACATGATGTTCCAGCTGTTCAGCAGCTTGAATACCGGTACAAACGACTTGCGCATTCCTTCCCAATTGAGGCCAAGCTGCGCTTGCATATGACGCAAATCTGCCTTGCCGTCACATAAGGCCACCATCTCGGCGCATCGGGGCGGCAATGTAAAAACCACCTTCTCGCCATCAAAACTAATCTCGAAACTGCTTTTACCTTTGAAGACCGCCGCCAGAGTCTCTGGTGGATTTCCCTCTTTCAAAATCGGGATCATTTGCGGGGCTATTTTCGCCACATTACTGCTCTGGTCGTTGGATTTTTTGGCATAAAACAAATGGGTCTTCAGACTTCCGGTTATGGTTTCGGCAAGGCTGGCCTTTTCGATATCAGATAGTTCCTTAACCCGTGCCAGCAGATCCTTATCGCGAATGAATACGGCAGGGTCATATTTTGCTGGCTCCAGAAATACCACCAGCTCCATGCCCGCACTTTCCAGCAGACTCACGACTTCAGGCACCAGATAGCTCCGGTCGCGCGGATGCAGCAGTAAATCAAAAAAAGCGGCATCCTGTCCTATTTTGTGATCCCCAACAAAAGGATTGCGAACCAGCCAGTTTGTTGAAGGCAAGCCCGCCACAAACTTTTTGGCAAGAGGAACCTGCTTTTTCTGGGGCTCGTCGCCCACCAGAATTTTTAGCGCATCCTGAACGTGATAAACTCCGGTTCGGCCTAAAGTCGCATAAACCATCAACCCCATACCACCGCCTGTGGCCAGAACCGCCTCCAGCGCCGTCAAGCCCTGATCCGGGTCTTCAAGGTGGTGCAGCACCCCACAGCAATCGATATAGTCGAAAGGTTCGAGCTCCATCTGTGGCAGATCAAGCAGTGATCCTGTATGAAATACTATATTGCGCAAGCCCCGAACCTTGGCCCGCGCTTCGGCAACCTTACGGCTGGCAGCCGACAAATCCACATAGGTGACCGTGCCCGCTGCCCCGTAATCTGCCAACTGTTGCGCCAGCATAATGGCCGCATCGCCAGTACCCGCGCCTGCAACCAGCGCCCGAAACGGTTTGGAAAAATCTCGTTTTCCGCCAAATATATAATGATTAACCTCGTCAAGCTGGCTAGGGCTGCCAACGATCAGACGTTTTTTTTCATCTTCGGAGTCACGGGGGGGATAAGGAAAATCTTCATATTGTTCCTGCACGGCTTTATCTCGTGTCCGCAAGCGCTTCCCTGTCCCCTTCGCCACAGCTTAATCCTTTACTGTAATAATAACTTTACCGGTGGTTTTACGTGACAACAGCATTTTCATAGCCTCGCCCACCTGCTCCAGCGGATAATGTACAGACACATGCGGCTTCAATATTCCTTTTGCCACCATCTCCAGCATTGCCTTGAAATTTTCCTGATTTTTCTGTGGATAGCGGCGGGCAAACTCCCCCCAGAACACCCCGATCACCGAACACCCTTTGAGCAACACCAAATTAGTCGGCAATTGAGCAATCCGGCCAGAGGCAAAACCGATTACCAGCAAACGCCCGCCCCAGTTAATACAGCGCATGGACTGATCAAACGCATCTCCACCAACCGGATCATAAATCACATCGGCACCCTTGCCGCCAGTCAACTCTTTCACCCGGTCCTTGATACTTTCTGTTGAATAATTGATCACATGGTCTGCCCCATATTCACGAACAATATCCATCTTCTCGCCTGATCCCACGGTTCCGATCACTGTCGCCCCCAGCGCCTTGCCCAACTCAACCGCGTTCAGACCAACGCCACCAGCCGCGCCATGTACCAGCAAAACTTCGCCAGCCTGCAAATTGGCCCGATTGACAAGTCCGTGATAGGTTGTGCCATAGGTAACGGGAAAGCCCGCAGCCACATCAAACGCCATATTATCCGGAATTTTATAAGTGCCCGCCTCGGGGGCCAGAACATACTCGGCAAATCCACCAACCCCGTGATTGGCCATCACGCGATCACCAACCGCAAGCGATGTCACACCGGCACCGACCTCGGTAACCACACCGGCACTTTCCATTCCCGGTGAAAACGGAAAAGGCGGTTTCATCTGGTATTTACCTTCAATGATCAAGGTATCGGGGAAATTCAGTCCCGCCGAATGAACTTCGATTTTGACCATACCGTCTTGAATTTCAGGGGCCGGGATATCCTCCATCACAAGGGTATCAGGGCCTCCAAATTCTTTACAAACCAGTGCTTTCATTTCTCTCCACTCCTTTTACCCTTTAAGTAGGGTTTATTATTTTGCAGTGCAAACACCGTAATCTGCATACCCCTTAAAGGTCAAACTCCATATTCAGAAAGTCCCGTCAGCGACCTGTATCCGGCCAACCTTTATCTTGTTCCAATTAGACATTTCAGGAATAATAAAGCGGTCCATTTCACGGTGCATAGCGTCCGTCATCAGTCCCAGATTTTCCAAAATACCGCCCATCGCCACTTCGGCCCCGCGCGTTGTCCCATCTGCGGTTTTCAACGCCACCCCCAGCCCCAATGATGGCAAGGCGGCAAGATAAACCCCTTCAGCCCCGACTTTTGCAATAACGGTCCCTTTGGCTGATCCGTTCAGCGCTGTACAGAGACGGTCAGAGCCCGCAATCATTTTCGGGTTCGCGGCAATAGCTTTCTGAATTCGGCGGCAGGCCGCAGCCCTGTCCGCAGATAATTTTTCCGGATCGGCAAATTTTGCAATCGCCATGGCTGCCCGCGCCAAAGGGACCCCGAATGTCGGAATGGAACAACCGTCAATACCCATCGGCGCCCGGCTCAAATCCAGTTCGGTAAAATCCTCCAGAACCTTGATAATGCGTTGCTGCACTGAATGCTCGAGTTTTATATACCCCCGAATATCTTCTTTCAGATGAGTGGCTGTCGCCAAAAACCCTGTATGTTTCCCCGAACAGTTATTATGGGCGTTGGTTGGCTCCTGACCCTTTGCGGCAAGCGCCCTTTCAGCGGGCCGGTAACTGGGCCAGTGATGCCCGCACTCCAGATCATCCACAGACAACCCCATCCGGGCCAACCAGCCATTGACAGCCTCCACATGCAAATCCTCGCCGGTATGCGAGGCACAGGCAAGCGCCAGTTCTTTTTCGCTCACCTTGAACGCATCAGCGGCCCCGCTTTCAACTAGCGGTAACGCTTGAACAGGCTTGATGGCCGAGCGCAAGTAAACAGGGCTTTCAACCTCTCCCCATTGGCGAACAATATCCCCTTTTGCATCGGTAATAACCGCGCTGATCAAATGGCGGCTTTCCACCATATCTCCGCGCCAAACATCTATAACCATAGGTGCCGGAATGGCCTTTTTTACTGATTGCTTTATCATGGGGATGGTCCTGCATAGAAAAATTGAGTAAGTAGGCGAGTAGCATATCCCATATTATGGTTTGGAGTGAATAAGTTTATGTCGAGTAGAGGCTATTTTGGTATTGGGATTGAAGGAGTTAGCAAACCCATGAATGCCGGCAACCTGTTTCGCACCGCCAATGCGTTCGGGGCCAGCTTTGTTTTTACCATCGGGGCTGAATATTCCGTGCGCAAAGCACGGTCCGACACCAGTGTCGCCCCTAAAAATATCCCGTGGTACGATTTTGACACAATCGAAGACATGCAACTACCGCGCCTGTGCAAAATTGTTGGTGTTGAATTGCTGGATGACGCTGAAGACCTGCCAAGCTTCTACCATCCGGTCAGTGCCATCTATGTTCTGGGGCGCGAACGCGGCTCTCTGTCACCGGAAATGCAAGCAAAATGCGATTACTTCATCAAAATTCCGACAAGTTTCTGTTTGAATGTAGCGACTGCCGGGGCCATTGTTATGTATGACCGCATCGCGACCCATGGCCGTTTTGCCGCCCGCCCGACAAGCGGGCTTGGAAAAGCGGTGCCATTACCCAAGCATGTGCAAGGCAAACCCCTGAACAGGACTTTAAAAAAAATGAAGTGAACTTTTACCCGATACCCCCTAAATAACAGAGCAGTAACAACAAGCTGGAAAAGCAATTCAAAGAGCGATATTCTGATCCTATGAAAAAATCAATCCTGCTTAAAACCATCCTGGCAGTCTTTGTCAGCACATCTGTTCCAACACTGCCCGCTTTTGCGGCAAGCGATACCCCACGCCCGATTGGCACTTTCAAAGACTGGAATGCCTATAGCTGGGTCGAAGGCGGCCAGAAAATTTGCTATATTCTATCGCGCCCTACCCGGTCGCTGCCCAAGAGTGTAAAACGCGGCGACATATATCTCATGGTAACCTATCGGCCCAAATCCAGATCAAAAGAAGAGGTCAGCCACGTTACCGGCTACACTTATAAAAACAAGTCAACGGTCGAAATCAGTATTGGAAAACGCAAATTCAAACTGGCAACCGATAATGATGTGGCCTGGGTTGCCGAAAACGGCAGCGATGCCAAACTCATCAAGGCCATGCGCGGTGGTTCCAAACTGATTCTCAAAGGAATATCTTCGCGCGGCACTAAAACAACGGACAGCTATTCACTGCAAGGCTTTACAGCAGCGCATAAGCAGATTAGAAAAAGCTGCAGTTAGGCGCGAGTCAGGCATTCTCCCTTTCAGGCGCCAATATTTGTGCTGGGCTTCAGGCTCTGGCCTCCATTTGATAGAAGTATATGTGATCCATGGAATATCTGATTCCCGATGTTGAGGCTGTAAACCGGCAGCCCGAGCTTTTGGCCATCCGCAAAAACCTTGTCGGCCTTACCCGCCCCGAAATCGCGGCAGCCCTTATTGCTGAAGGTGAGCCCGAGAAGTCAGCAAAAATGCGGGCCAAGCAGCTTTTTCACTGGCTCTATTACCACGGTGCCAGCGATTTTGCTGACATGACATCCATCTCGAAAGTAATGCGCGCAGGCTTACCTGAAAAATTTACCGTGGCCCGCCCCGAGATCACCAGCGTTCAACAATCCGAAGACGGCACCCGCAAGTGGCTGGTAAAGTTCGAAGACGGTCAGGAAGTCGAATCGGTTCATATCCCCGAAGAAGATCGCGGCGCCTTATGCGTCTCCAGCCAGGTTGGCTGTACCCTCACCTGTAGTTTTTGCCATACAGGAACCATGAAACTGGTGCGTAATCTGACCGCCGGTGAAATTGTCTCGCAAATGCTGGTGGCCAGAGACACTATCAATGAATGGCCAAGCCCCAAGGGCAACCGGATGATTTCCAATATTGTAATGATGGGGATGGGAGAACCTCTCCTCAATTATGACAATGTGGCAAAAGCCCTTAATATTATCATGGACGGCGAAGGTATCTCGCTATCCAAACGCCGGATTACCCTGTCCACATCCGGTGTCGTCCCTAAAATCTATCAGTGCGGCGAAGAGCTCGGTGTTAATCTGGCTATCTCATTGCATGCGGTGAGTGATGACGTGCGCGATATTCTGGTGCCCATCAACAAGCGGCATCCAATCAAGGAATTGCTGCAAGCCTGTAAGGACTACCCCTCCAGCAACAATGCCCGGCGCATCACCTTTGAATACGTGATGCTCGACGGCATTAATGACAGCCCGGCAGATGCGCACGAGCTGGTCAGATTGCTCAAGGATATTCCGGCAAAAGTTAATCTGATTCCGTTCAATCCATGGCCCGGCAGCAATTATATCTGTTCCAGCAACAACGCCATCCACCGGTTTGCAAAAATTGTAAATGATGCCGGTTACTCGTCACCGGTACGGGTTCCGCGCGGCCGCGATATCATGGCCGCCTGCGGGCAGCTGAAATCTGCCAGCACCAAAGAACGGGCCTCCAACCGGGGCCGAAAATCCATCTGATCGGGTCCATGAACCGAGACTATTTGACACAGCCTGCAAGGCTGCAACGCTTTCCCTTGCAGGCAATGCTCTTTTCCCTTATTTTGCGCGCTCAATTCAGTTAGACATTGTTTTTGCACTAAAGGTACTCATGCCATGTCACAAGACATCAAAAAAGTTGTACTGGCCTATTCGGGCGGTCTGGATACATCTGTTATCCTAAAATGGTTACAGACCACATATAATTGTGAAGTAGTCACTTTCACCGCTGATCTGGGTCAGGGTGAAGAGCTCGAACCAGCTCGCCTGAAAGCTGAAATGATGGGCATCAAGGATATCTATATTGATGATCTGCGCGAAGAATTTGTCGGCGACTTTGTCTTCCCCATGTTTCGGGCAAATGCGGTTTATGAAGGCCAGTATCTGCTAGGTACTTCCATCGCCCGCCCGCTCATTTCCAAACGGCAAATCGAAATTGCCCATGAAGTTGGTGCCGATGCAGTAGCCCATGGCGCCACAGGTAAAGGCAATGATCAGGTCCGCTTCGAGCTTGGCTATTATGCGCTTGATCCGGATATCAAGGTTATTGCCCCATGGCGTGAATGGGATCTCAACTCACGGACCAAACTGATCGACTTTGCCGAAAAAAACCAAATTCCTATTCCCAAAGACAAACGCGGCGAAGCCCCGTTTTCGGTTGATGCAAACCTGCTGCATATCTCTGCTGAAGGCAAGGCACTGGAAGATCCCTGGGAAGAAGCCGGCGAATATGTCTATACCCGTTCGGTTGCTCCCGAAGATGCCCCCGACACACCAACCTATATCGAAATCGAGTATGAAAAGGGTGACCCGGTCGGCATCGATGGCAAGCGTCTGAGCCCGGCTACACTGCTGACCGCCCTTAACAAACTGGCTGGAGACAACGGTATTGGCCGCCTTGATCTGGTTGAAGGACGTTTTGTTGGCATGAAGTCCCGTGGCATTTACGAGACCCCCGGCGGAACAATTATGCTCGAAGCCCATCGCGGCATCGAACAAATCACCCTCGATCGCGGTGCCATGCATCTCAAAGACGACATCATGCCCCGCTATGCTGAGCTGATCTATAACGGTTTGTGGTTCTCGCCAGAGCGTGAAATGCTGCAAGCCCTGATTGATAAAAGCCAGGAAAAAGTAAGCGGCGTTGTTCGCATGAAACTCTATAAAGGACGGGCAAGTGTTGTTGGCCGCAAGAGTAAATTCTCGCTCTACTCCATGGAACATGTGACCTTCGAAGAAGATACCGTCTATGATCAACGGGATGCTGAAGGCTTTATCAAGCTGAATGCCTTGCGCCTACGTCTGTTGCACCGCCAAAAAGGCTAACTTGCAACAAGCACAAAATTAAAAGCCGGATATGAAACAGCTCATATCCGGCTTTACTTTTTCAGGCGTGGCCTGCGGCTGTTTCAGGATATATCCCTGTCGCTGTCTTCTTCAAAATCCGGTACATCCTCAACATACGGAATATGCCTGTCTTTAATGAAGAGAACACCCGCATAAACGGCCCCGACAGCGATACCCAAAAACATCAGAAACTCAACATCCGGGAACCAGCTCAGGTCCCATTCCACATCCATGGCACCGATCACAATCAAAAAAATTGCACTGGGCAAAACCAGCAACATCACCCCGAGAACAAGCCCTGTCAGACCTCCGACCAAAACTGCCTTGATAAAAGGAAACAGATAATCCGGTGGAAATCTCATCGTTTGTCCTCTCAAATATATATCAAGGAATTTTAATCCCTGCCGAGCGGCATGCAGCCGTTACAGTATTTACCAATAAAAAGGCAATGGTCATCGGTCCGACACCGCCCGGCACAGGCGTAATTCCGCCAGCAACCTTTTCTGCCTCCTCATAGCACACATCCCCGACCAGACGGGTTTTACCATCCTCTGTCTCAATGCGGTTAATCCCCACATCGATAACAGTAGCCCCCGGTTTAATCCAGTCACCCCGGATCATTTCAGGGCGGCCAACAGCGGCCACGAGAATATCTGCCGCGCGGCAAACCGCTGGCAAATCTTTTGTCCGTGAATGGGCAATGGTTACCGTGCAGTTCTCCCCCAATAGCAAACTGGCCATGGGCTTACCAACAATGTTGGAGCGACCAACGACAACCGCGTTCAACCCTGACAGATCGCCCAAACGCTCTTTTAGCAGTGTAATGCAGCCAAGCGGCGTGCACGGCACCATTGCTTCAAGCCCAACGGCTTGGCGGCCCGTGTTGATCACATGAAAACCATCCACATCCTTGACCGGATCAATAGCATTAATGACGGCCATCTCATCCACTTGCGGAGGTAATGGCAATTGAACCAGAATGCCGTGAATTGTGGGATCCGCATTAAGACGCTCCACCACCTCAAGCACTTCTGCCTGAGAAGCATCGATGGGCAACCGGATTTCTTCAGATTTCATGCCGGCTTCTTTGGTGGATTTATTCTTGTTACGCACATAAACCTGACTGGCAGGGTCCTCCCCCACCAGAACAACCGCAAGGCCGGGGGTCAGATTATGATCCTTTTGCAACTGCTTCACCTGCTCGGCGACGCGAGCCCTGACGCGGGCAGCAAATTTTTTTCCGTCAATTCTGTTCGCAGACATCAATATTCATGCCTCTATCAACTATTGTCTGCGAACCAATGCTCCAATATATCGATTACAGGGTCCGCAGGGGCCGTAACCAGAATAGTTTTATTGCGATCAGTCTGACCGATAATCACATCCATATCCCGCACCGGACAGTGCAGAAATTTTGTCAGTAATTTCAACAACGCCTTGTTCGCCTTCCCTTTTTCAGGGACGGCTGTAACCTTGATCTTTATCCGGCTATCACCGCCCCCCTGATCATACAACCCGTCAATTTTGTTGGCAGAGGCTCCCGGCTGTAACCGAATTTGTACTCTTATACCATCCGGTGAAACTGAAAAGGGGCGCTGCATCGCTAGGCAAGATATTCCCACATCAGATTTTGAACAAAAATCAACAGCAAGATCAAAATAATAGGAGAAACATCAATCCCGCCAAATTGTGGAATAATCTGCCGAATAGGACGCAGCAACGGCTCTGTTATTTTGTATAAAAACTGGCCCGCAGACGCAACGAACTGATTGCGGGTATTCACTACATTGAAGGCAACGAGCCAGCTGAGAATTGCATTGGCAATAAGGAGCCAGATAAATATCTGGATTATCATACTAATGAGTGTGACGACAGACAGCATTCTTCCACCTTGATTTATTCACATTTCATTTACATTTAGTCATCAAATCCGTGAAGGGCAAGACAAGTCTTCATTTTAATGCGTTCCTGCATTCACACATGTCTGGCTAACCACAGCCACCCGCTTATATCGCCGCTATTACGTTAAAATCAAAACCCGGATGCTTTCAAAGCATTTAGTCCGGTAGCAATAACAATTTTCCGGACCAATTCCACGGGTGTAACACCGCCCTCATTTTCACCAATAGCGGCAAGTTTTGCTCCTGAAAACGGGAATGTCCGTGAAATTTCTGTGCCGAGAAGAGCCGTGCCAACATTCAAACGGCCTTCCCCCAGGTCCATCTGCTCCAGCACAACACGGATGTCTGTATCCTCTTGCGACCGCAATTTACTCTTCTCTCGCAGCACCTGTAGCAGTTTCCCCACACGGTATCCGGTCCCAACAATATTAACATCAATGCCAACTGGTCCCGCCTGTATATTCTCGATACGTAAGGGTCCATCAAACACGCTCGGCACCGAAAACGAAAATGTCACATTGTGAATTTCAATCAGGTTTTTGTCCTTGAGCGATGTATCGTTCAAGGCGATTATGTCCACGGACCCATTGCCCGTAACCATATTGACCGCTGCGCCCTGAACAAGAACTTGTATACCCGTGGCCGCCTCAATCGCAGATATCAGATTTTCCTGAAATTTACTGGAAAACGACCGATTAATATAAAAGCCTGCAACAACAGACAGTGTAATACCAACCGCAGCCCCGATTGCGATAAACGCCTTTTTATTCCATTCCATTTCCATGCTCCAGTTTCAAATTCAATAAACAACAAGAAACCGGCATATGGATATTGATTGATAAATTACAATTTAATTCTATTTTTAGGTGTAAATCGAACTTCCAGAAAGCCGCTCAGAATAACCGCCAATATAAGTCCGACCGTATTCGCGGCCATATCTGCCCATTCGAAAGTTCGGCCTGTCAATGGTTGTACATACTCGATACCCACCCCCAAACCGGCAGACAGCAGCACCAATATGCTTTTTTGCCGTCTGCTGGTGCTGGCCTGCCAGCCAAGTAACCCCAACAGAAAATATGCGCCCCCATGTTGAATTTTATTGTTGATAAGGGAAGCCGCTTTGGGCACATCTTCGATAGGGACAAGCGATCCTGTTGTGATTAAAATAGAAAAAACAATCCATCCAACTAAAAAAACCCGTGAACGATCCGGCATTTACAAATCCTGCGATAAAAGCATCCTCAACAAATAAATGGATGCGTAATTGAAAGATACATACTATATCGTCAGAGCAATTATTCGGAGACGCTTTCGCTAATTAAAAGAAAATCTCAAGAAAAGTAAGTATTAGTTCACGAAACAGTGTCAAAAATAGCCTCACGCCATTGGGACGGCATAATTTTGGCAGGAAAATCAACCCGGATGAACAAAATGAGCGGCACAGAGATCATTCAAGAGAAAAGGCGGGCACGACAAAGCCATCCGATCTCCTCAACGGTTCTGTCCGGCCTGTACAGTATCATTGATACAATTTTGATTGCCGCTGCGGGTATTACTGCATTTGTTCTGATAATCGGCAACCCCTGGTATATGCGCGAAATTTACCTCTTTGGTATTTTCTTCATCTTCAGCTCTCACTTCTTTGTCGGCCGGTATGCAGGCATATACACATTCCCGTCGATCATGTCTCCCCTGCGGTCAGTATCCGGAGTAGCCGCCACCTGCCTTGTTACATTTCTATTGCTGCAAGCGCTGGTTTATTCCCTGGAAATATCTGGTGAATTTTCGCGGGTATGGATGTACGGCTTCCTTCTAACCTGTTTTCTGTTCCTGACGGCCTTTCGCTTCATCGGCTATGCTATCTTGTCATTTTTAGCGAAAAAAGGAATAATCGGGCGCAACATTGTCATTCTGGGCGCAGGGGCCCAAGCCAATCAACTGGTTAAACTGCTGTCTCAAGGGCATGCCCGCTCAATGAACAACATTGTTGGCGTCTTTGATGATCGCGTGTCACGAACCCATAACAAACTAAAAAATCTGCCTATCCTTGGCAATATAAAGGCGCTGAAGAAATATTGCCGCACCAACCATGTGGATGACATTATCGTCGCCCTTCCGTGGAATGCTGACCAGCGTCAGGTAGATATCGTCCGGCAGTTGCGAGAATTACCAGCGCATGTGCATCTGGTTTCTGATCTTGTCGGGTTCCGCTTTCCCAATGAGCCGTCCCCAACACATTTTGGCAATATCCCGATGATTGAGGTCATAGACTCGCCCCTTTCAGGGTGGGGGGGGATGATCAAATGGCTTGAAGACAAGATCCTCAGCACTCTGTTACTTGTGATCTTTGCCCCGGTATTCTTATGCCTTGCCCTTGCCATCAAGCTGGAAAGCAAGGGGCCAGTTCTTTTTAAACAGAAACGCTACGGATATAATAATCAGGAGTTTGAGATTTATAAATTCCGCTCCATGTATCATGACGCGCAGCCAGCATCGGTAACGCAACAGGCTACAAAAGGCGATCCACGGATTACCCGTATTGGAAAATTTATACGCAAAACCAGCCTTGACGAGCTTCCCCAGCTTCTCAATGTTTTCCAGGGCAGCATGTCGCTGGTCGGGCCGCGCCCCCATGCCGTTGACCATAATGAAGAATATTCCGAACTGATCGACGGATATTTCGCCCGTCACCGCGTCAAGCCGGGCATCACCGGATGGGCGCAAGTTAAAGGGTTTCGCGGAGAGACCGACACGCTTGATAAAATGGAAGCCCGCGTTGAATGTGACACCTATTACTGCGAGAACTGGTCTTTATTTTTTGATATAAAAATACTGGTTATGACGGCTTTTGTCGGGTTCATTAACAAGAACGCATACTGATTTTCTCCTGAATTATTACTCTGCGATTCGCAATTTACAAATCCTCATAAAATTATCACAACTTTTACGCAATAAATTATTTTAGAAACAACTCAGACTACATATTTAATTCAAAATCGGTAATATTAACCATATTAAATTAAAAAACTGCGCCATATACCTCATTTAGGCTATAGAAAAATCACCAAATTCTGATAAGTTAACAATTAGTAAATGAAGTGGAATATTTTTAGCTGTTAAAAATTTGACTTACGTAATTAGCTGATAGGCTAGGTAGGCGGGTTTGAAAATGGCATTATAACTTAATTGCTTTACTGATAAATGAGGCCGCGACTTTAGGTTCCGTGCGCAATATGGGACTTGTGGCTTTATTATCAATACTCTTTAATTGGGGATGGAAAATGAAAAAACTTTTCGCGACTGCGGGTGCAGTGCTAATAGCCAGCTTGATGGTCATCGGTGTCGCCAAAGCCGCGGTATTTGATTTTGCCAATATTGCTGACAACCCGCCGGGTGAACTTGGCGGACAACCGCTCCTGTTCAGTAACGGTGGCATTGATCTCGAGGCACGAGGCTACCTCTTGGGCGATGGAGCCTTTGCTTATCTGGATTCTGGTGGAGCAGGTCTTGGTGTTTGCGGCACATTAAACGCATCGCTACAATGTAATCCTGGCAGTGACGATAACGTTACAGCAGGAGAAACACTTCAGCTGACATTCAGTGAGAAAGTTATATTCGATTCTATTAGCTTCAAAGATGAGGTTCATGGAACCGCCGGGCTTACTGGTGATGAATTTGTCCTGACCATTGATGGTGTTACTATTGCTCCTAACAGCAGCTTGGATCCCGCTAATTGGGGTGCTCTTGCGGGTATTATGGGGACTGTTTTTGAATTCGCATTCTTTGATGAGCAGTTCTATATCGGGAACATCGCTGTTTCTGCAGTTCCGCTACCTCCATCCATGATCCTGTTTGGTGCCGCGCTGATCGGTCTTGGCGTTCTTAGCCGCCGCCGCAAACAACAGGCTTAACTCTAAAAAGAGTTATCTTCTTGAAAACAGAATGCTACGGCAGGTTCCTGCCGTAGCATTTTTTTTGTCTATTCCGTATTATGCACACATTATTTACTATTCTTCGCGTATCTAAGTCCCATATGTCATTTCAAATCAGTCAGATATATCTGTAACTTGTACCCGTCTTAAATATCCAGGAAAGTTCTCCGGCGTCATTTGGCCATACTTGTCCGTTACCATGCTCCTACAACCATCGGTGTGAAACATAATTATGAGTTCAGAGTATTATCATCAGGAGGAAGAAGAAGCCTCCTTCGATCTGTCGCAAATCACGGCAATTGCCAAACGGCGATTTCTGTTTTTTCTTATCCCCACTATTCTTGGTATTTTGATCACCATTGCTGTTGTCTATCTGATCCCACGGCGGTACGAATCCATGGCAACTGTCCTGGTTGAATCCCAACAAATCCCTGTTGAACTCGTTCAGTCCACCGTCACTTCTGATCCAAATCAGCGCATTACAGTCATCAAGCAGCGCGTAATGACACGGCAAAACCTGCTTAAAATTATTGATAAATATGACGTATTCGCCGATGATCGCAAGCGCTTGTCGGTAAGTTCCCTTATTGAGCAATTACAAAAACGGATTACACTCGAAGTAATTACATCTGCTGTCGGGCGAGGGCGGCGAGGCGCGACTACTATTGCCTTCAAAATCGGCTTTCAGCATGAAAACCCCCAAATTGCGGCCAAAGTAGCCAATGAAATCGTCACATTATTCTTAAGCGAAAACGTCAAAACACGAACGGCCCGCGCTGAGGAGACGACAGATTTCCTGAAGCAAGAAGCAGACAAATTAAAAGTTGCCCTTAATGCCGCTGAAAGTGCCATATCTGAATATAAACGTAAAAACAGCGAAAGCTTGCCCGAACTACTCGATCTGAACATGGGTATCCTTGCAAGGTCCCAATCAGAGATAAAGGCCCTTGAGCAGCAAATCGTTAGTTTACGCGATGAAAAAAAATATCTGGATCTTGAACTTTCTGGTGCACAAGCAGGGAAATTAACACCATCAGGGCAAATCGCAACTGAACAAAATGCAACCGAGCTGGAACTTGAAAAAGCCAAAAACCAACTAACACAAGCTCTCACACAGCTGACTCCAAAGCATCCGGATGTAAAAGCACTAAAACGACGAGTTGCAGCCCTTGAAGATCGGCTTGCCTTGGAACTTGAAGTAAGCGCTGATGACGATATTGACATCAAAAGTGCGAAACCTCGTAATCCAGCGATGGCCAAATTCATGAAGCGTCTGGAAATCAGAACTGCCAGTAACAAGGCCGCGATGCTGGCGGCGCAAGAGCAACTCAACAAACTCAAAAAGAAAGTAACCGCCACCGAAGCCCTTATTGTCAAAACCCCGGAAGTAGAACGGGGACTGTTGGTTCTGAACAGAACTCACCGTGAAATTCTATCCAAATATCAGGAACTCGAAGGGAAGCAAGGTAAAGCAAAGCTGGCACAAAATCTTGAAGAAGAGAAAAAAGCTGAGCGCTTCTTGCTGCTCGAACCTCCTGTTGTACCAACAGAACCTGTATGGCCAAATCGGCTCAAATTCTTTGGAATCGGCGGCTTTCTGGCATTTGCCAGCGGTATCGGCACAGCCCTCCTTATGGAACTTGTTGATCGGCGCGTCCGCACAGCAAAAGAACTTGAAGCCCTACTCAAGCATCCGCCGCTTGTCTCTATTCCGTTCATCAAAACCAAAAGAGATATCCAGAAGAAGCGCTACAAACTCGGGGCCATGCTCCTGATCCCATCAATATTTATGGTGCTCGGAGCGGCAAGCATCCACTATTTCTACAAGCCATTGGACTTTCTCTTTTACCGGGCTTGGGTGTATCTTGAAAAAATAAACCTGTTACCTTTTTAGGAGATTGAAATGGAACGCATCAAAGACGCCATTTCAAAGGCGAAATCATCACAACGCAAACCCGGTGGCATCTCGTCCCGTAAAACAATATCACGCAAGCCTGCGGATACAGAGCATGAAGATATTGAGTATAGTGAGACTCAAGTTGTCGAGCTGGATACGCGTCATCTGGAAGCCAATCGTATCATTACGTTTGATAGTGAAGATCCCGATTCTGTTGCTTTTGATATTTTACGCACGCAAGTACTGGCCAAAATGGAGGAAAACGGGTGGCGTACACTGGCTATCACCAGCCCGTCCCCTGAATGTGGAAAGACAGTCGTCTCACTAAATCTAGCGCTCAGTATCGCCAAGCAAACAGATCGGACGGCTCTTCTTGCTGATTTCGACCTGCGCAAACCAAGGGTTGCGCAATATCTAGGATTGAATTGTAAACTGACACTTTTCGATTATCTGGATAGTGGCGCCGAAATAAAGGATATTCTGGTTAATCCGGGACTGCCCCGGCTAGTCGTTCTTCCAAATCAGACTCCGATTAAGAATTCCGCAGAAACACTGACTTCCCGCCGTATTAAATCGCTGGTTCAGGATTTGCGCAACAGATACGAAAGCCGGATTATTATTTTTGATTTACCACCATTAATGGCTGGCGATGATGCTATTGCATTTCTACCTCAAGTTGATTGTGTCTTATTGATTGTTGCCAGTGGCCTGACAAAACCAATTGAAGTTAAAGAGGCTCGCCGCCAATTACAATCAAGCAACTTGCTAGGTGTTGTCTTGAACAAATCCGGGGAAAAACAAAGCCATTATTACTAAGCAATAGCCATAACAATAAAATGTGATATAAAACATTCACTCTTTTGGTGTAGAATGCGTCGTTTGATTTTAGAGAAAGATAAAGGGTCGAGACAAATGGATACAGCACTTAATCCACACTTTAGTCCACGCCTTGATTGGTCGAAACTCCTGCTTCCTGCCAGCCTTGTAATTGTTCTGGCTTTTTATGCTCCTGACGCTAAGTTGCTCTGGACGGCATGGATGGATATGGAAGAGTTCAGCCACGGTCCGTTGATGCTGGCTGTTGCACTGTATCTTCTGTGGCGGCGACGAGAACTGCTGCATGAACCAGAGACACGCGGACGCAGTCTCGGCCTTGTTATTACTGTGTTTTCCATAGTAGTCTATGCATTGGCGATCAAAGCCGGTATCGAGAATGCACGGCATTTAAGCATATTTTCCATCATTTTCGGCCTGTTTATGACCTTTGGTGGCTATAACTATGCCCGGTTTGTATTCCCGTCCCTGATCCTCCTCCCCTTCGTTGTTCCTCCTCCAAGCTTTCTAAACTCCAATCTGACATATGAGCTGCAAATATTTTCCTCGAATGCCAGCGTCTTCTGGCTTCGTGCCATTGGTGTTTCTGTCTTTCTGGATGGCAACATCATTGATCTTGGCAAGTTGAAACTCGAAGTAGCCGAAGCCTGTGCCGGACTACGCTACCTCTACCCTATGATTGGACTGGGTGCCCTGTCAGGCATGCTGTTTGACATCCGTTTATGGAAACGATTGTTATTTCTGGTTATCGCGGCCGTAGTGTCAATTATCATGAACAGCGTACGGATTTTCCTGACCGGTGCCTTTGTTGAATTTACCGACATGGGTGTATCCGAAGGGTTCTTCCATTTATTTGAAGGCTGGGTATTCTTTCTGGTCTCATTTGCGATCACACTTGCTTTCTGTTGGTTAATCCTGACAAAGAAGGAAAAAGCAACTTTTGGTACCGGTGTACTGGTTGTCAAACCACGTGAGAAAAAACCACAGACGGACAGTTCAAAAGCTCCTTTTTACACAATTGTTACTGTGAGCCTTTTACTTCTTGCCCCACTATCTTTCTTCCTCCGCTCTATCGAGCCAATTATCCCTGAACGGTCTTCATTCGCCAGCTTCCCGCTTAAAATTGACGGATTGATTGCAGAAGAAGACCAAATTCCTGGAATTGAGCAAGATGTCTTGCAAATGGATGATTATTTTCTCGGCCATTATCGTGAAAAAGGGTCAACACCAATATCGCTGTTCGTTGCTTATTATGATCAGCAATCTGCCGGGAAGACACCGCATTCACCTCGCGTCTGTATTCCTTCCGGTGGCTGGGTAATCAATGATCTTCAAACCGTTCAACTGTCGACTAACGGATATAACATCCCGGTCAATCGCGTTCTTATCAAAAAAGGAGAACAACGATTGCTGGTATATTACTGGTTTCAGCAACGGGGAAAATTTATTGCCAATCAGTATATGGCTAAATTTGCTCTGCTCTGGGGTGGCCTGACATCCAACCGTACTGATGGCGCTATGGTTCGCTTAACCATGCCAATTTCGACAACCATGTCAGAAGTTCTCGCAGATAAGCGCCTCACAGAATTTACGGGTGAACTTCTCGACGTTCTTCCCAAATACGTACCTACCAGCTAAAAGAGCGCTCACATATCAACCTACAAAAAAGGTAGGGCGAGGATAACTCCCGCCCTACCTTTTTTATTTGAAACGCTGATTTACAATCTAAAAAATTTACTGTTCGGTCATCGCCCGACGGAAACTCACCAGAATTGGTTTCAGGAAATATTGAAGTGCCGTCCGCTCTCCTGTGGAAATCATGACATTAGCTTGCATTCCAGGGCGCAATTGCTCAATTTTCAGCGATGAAGAATCCAGATTATCAATTTGGACCAGTGCCTGATAATAAGATGCCCCGGTCCGGTCGTTGGTCAGACTATCGGCCGAGATACCAATCACCGAACCTTCTATCGGAGAGACTTCCCGTTGGCTAAAGGCTGGAAAGCTAATCCTTGCTTTCGCACCCATAAAAACAACATCAATATCCGCCGGATTAACTTCTGCGCGAACGATCAGTTTCTGATCCAGCGGCACGATATCAAGTAATGCTTCCCCGCTACCGATAACACCGCCCGCGGTAAATACAGACATATTGACAATAATTCCCCGATTGGGCGCTCTGATTTCTGTCCGGTTTAAAACATCCTTTGACGAGCGTTCTTGCTCTTCGAGATCAAAAAGCTGCGCCTGAACATTACGAAGATCAGCAACAGCCTCATTCAGTACAGTATTCTGGATTTCAGAAATTTGCAGCTGGATTTCGCCGATGGCCTGTTTCGACTGGGCAATCCGCGCAACATTTTGGCTTTTGGTCCCCAACAGCTCTGCCGCATTCCGTTGCAAAGCCCGCAAGCGCGACCTTTTTGCCAATTTTTTTCGAACCAATAGATCTACATCCTTCAGTTCAAGCCCGATCAATCTGATCTGTTTGCTTGAAGATATCACCTGACCTTGTAAACCTTTAATCTCTTCCTGTTGCTGTGCAATTTTTTGTTTCAAAATCGTAACCTGGCCTTTTCGCGCCAGACGGCGAGCTTCAAAAATATTTTGCTGGGCCTCCATAGCCTTGAAAACCTTAGGGTTATCTGCTCGGCTAAGCAGCCATTCCGAGAAGACAATTTTCTCCTGATCGGCCTGTTCTGCTTCAAGGCGGGCCTGTTCCGCCAGCGCCACCATTTTCCGCCCAAAGATCAACTTCAGAGATGCTTCGGCCTGAGTGCGGTCAAGGGTTAACAATACCTGCCCTTTTTCCACCACATCACCATCTTTGACCAGTATCTTATCAATGATGCCACCCTCGAAATGCTGAACGGTTTTCCGGCTTCCTTCTACGCTGACAACACCGGTTGCAATGGCAGCACTACCCAATGGGGCCATTGCCGCCCAGCCACCTAAACCACCAAAAAACAGTGCAATAACCACGAGCCCAACAATAATCGGCCTTGAGACACCCATCGTATCCTGTTTTCCTGAAGGGCCCGTCAACTGCGTCATATGCCCATATCCATTTTATAAAGCCCGCACATTTTCTAACCAGTTCCTTTTAATTTCCGCAGCATATTTTCTTTGTCCCCGGCCTCATATAACTGATATATCTCGGCAACTTCTTTTTCATCCAGATCCCGACCGGCCAATGACAATATTTCAGCCTTCACCTGATCGGTTAATGGGGCCACAGTCTTGATATGCTTGTCAGATCGACCTGCCCGCCCGACTCCGTTCGCAGAACGGACATTTTTAGCTTTTTCCCTGTCTGTACTCCGACTTTTCAAAGATTGCAGGCGCGCCAGTCTCGCAGCCTTGGCTGCATCCGTGCTTTTAGCACTTCGCCTTGCCGCCTCCCCGGATTTAAGTGTCTCGTCTTTTAACGGAATAGTTACTGCCGGACTTTTGGTGGCGGGATTGGGTGCAGGATCAGTTTTAAGGTCATTCGGACCTGTGATGGCCGCTTTTTGCGATCCTTGCAGTTTCGCCAGAATATCATCACGATAGCCAAAATCATCTACCATACCATTTCGCAGGACAACAATTTTGTCAGCATAGCGCAGAATATTGGGGCGGTGCGCAACCACCACAATCGTCATGCCCTGATCCGATAATAAATCCATCGCCTGCATCAGTGCCGCTTCACCGTCACTGTCCAGATTGGCATTCGGCTCATCTAGAACCAGCAAACACGGATTACCGTAAATGGCTCGTGCCAACGCTATTCTCTGACGCTGTCCGCCGGACAGGGCGGCGCCGCCATCGCCAATCTGGGTCTCATACCCTTTTTCCATGCGCAAAATCATCTCGTGAACGCCAGCCTTTTGCGCGGCTTCAATCACCTTGTCAGGATCACCCTCTCCCATCCGGGAGATATTCTCACGAACCGTACCAGAGAATAATTCGATATCCTGTGGTAAATAGCCAATATATTGGCCGCGATCCGTTGCCGGCCATTCAGACACATCCATATTATCCAGCCGTGCATGACCGCTCCGGGGATTTATGTTTCCGACCAATATCCGGGCAAGCGTTGATTTTCCGGCAGCCGTAGGCCCGATAAGTCCAACAATTTCTCCAGCATTCAGCTTGAAGCTCACATTACGCAGCACCGGTTCAGATTGGCCTGGATGAACATAGCTGATATTTTCAACTTCAATAGTGCCCTTAGGCCGTGGCAAAGGCATTGATTGACCATCAAATTCTGCAGACCCTATTTTTGCTTTCAATCGGCCATAAGCGGCACGGGCACCAATAAAGCCCCGCCATGTCCCAATTGCCTGTTCCACCGGGGCCAAAGCCCGCCCCATGATCATGGACCCCGCAATCATGGAACCTGCACTCATATCGCCATTGATCACCAACCACGCGCCTGCACTGGAGACACCAATTTGCAAAGACATTCTGAAAAATTTTGATAAGGAAGAAACCATTCCCCCAAGATCGCTGGCACGTGCCTGTAAGGCCAATGCACCTTCATTTTCCTTATTCCATTTGGCAATCAGGTTGGGCATCATACCCATAGCTTCAATGACATCGGCATTGCGCGCCGCAGCCTCCGCATGAGACATGGCTGCGATGGAGTGCTGGCTCGCCAATCCCAGAGATTTCCGCGTCACCATTTCATTAAGAAGCGCCAGCGAGAATAAAATCCCGGCTCCCGCCAAAGCCATTCCCCCCAACAATGGATGCAGCAAGAACATCAGCCCAAGAAAAATAGGCGCAAATGGCGCATCCAAAATGGGGAAAACACCGGGACCTGTCAAAAATGATCTGAAGGTGGCCAGATCGCGCAATCCCTGAACATTAGGGTCCTCGCCACGTTTAAGCGTTGCAAATATACTGGCCGTCAAGGCACTGCCACCAAGCCTTTTGTCAAGCCAACTGCTCAAGCGAACCAGAACATATGTCCGTACCGCTTCCAGAACAGCCATGGTTAATAGAGCAATACTGGCAATAATCATCAACATGATCAGCGTATCTGTATTTCGGCTGGTAATAACCCGGTCAAATACCTGCATCATGTATAACGGTGCCGTCAGCAGCAGCAGATTGATGCACAGGCCAAACAATGCAATCACAATGAATATTTTTTTACATTTACCAAGCGTCTCCTGAAGGAGAGCATTTCCTTTTTGTTTCACTACGCTACCCAATTGCCAAACGCACTAGATCACACCAAAATTGCACTGGAAAACTGAAGCCATAAAACACGTTGCACAATAACAACGCCGCCGGAAAAACACATCGGCACCCACAGCTTCACTTTTACAGTCTCGTCAAACCTGTTTATAGTCTGCTCTTAGTGAATTTTGCTTTAAGATAGCTGAAGAAATTATAGTTTTACCGGCAGGAGGCGTAAGTGACCAACAATCGTTTAACATTTGCAGGAATGGCACGCATAGCTGCGATCGGCATTACCCTACTCGTCACCGCCTGCGCCACTCCCCCTGAGCTTTCAGGGACGGCCCCCGATAAATTGTCACAAGCCCCCGAATATATTATTGGTGCCCATGACCAGCTTCAGGTTTTCGTTTGGCAGAACCCGGATTTATCCGTCACCGTGCCTGTTCGTCCGGATGGCAAGGTATCCACGCCTCTTATTGGCGACATTCAGGCGTCTGAAAAAACACCAAGCGCACTTGCCAAGGATATCGCAGCCCGCTTGAAAGACTATATTGTTGATCCGGTTGTCACCGTATCGGTTACCAGCTTTGCAGGCCCCTACAGCCAGCAAGTCCGGATCGTCGGGCAAGCGGTGCAGCCTATGGCCATTTCGTTCAATGACAAGATGACAATCCTTGATGCCATGATTGCAGTTGGGGGCATCACCGAATTTGCCGCAGGCAACCGCTCAATCATTGTTCGCAATGAAAATGGCGTCAAAAAATCCTATCGGGTCCGGCTTGATGACCTCCTCCTTGACGGGGATGTTTCGGCCAATGTCCCACTGCTTCCCGGTGATATCATTATCATTCCGGAAAGCTGGTTCTAGAATAGTTTTTTTGCATCTTCGTTACGCATTGGTCAAATTCAATTTTGCAACATAATCCGCTGCAGCCACTATTTCGGCATCACTTGTACAGGCTCCTGCCTAGCCCCAAAACACGGGTCGCGGTGGTCGTTATGTTATGTACGGCGTTGCCTTCTCTGCCGGCCTCTGCGGATGATTGGATTTTTAAACCTTTTATCGGATCAAGCGAGCAATATACGGACAATGTATTTAGCTCGAGCAGCAATGAAGAAAGTGATTTCGTCACCAGCCTTGATCTGGGATTTAAGTTTGGCGGCGAAACAAAGCGTTCCAAGCTGGATCTTTCCTATAATTTCTCTCAAGATTACTACGCAAATAATTCACAGCTCGACGGATACACGCAAAATCTGATCGGGACCGGCACTGTCGAACTCATTGATAATCGTTTCTTTATTGATGGGCGGGTGACCTTTACAGAAGAAACTCTGGGTAGCGCAGGGAGTACTTCGGCAGGTGAGCGCACCCAGTCAAGCGGGAGAACCCAGGTCTTCAATGGTAGCATCAGCCCGTATCTGATACAGAATTTTGACGGCTGGGTCACTGGAATCGCCCGTTACGGTCATACAGAGACCCAATTTTTTGATGCTGATGTCGGCAATGCAAGTTCAGCTCCGGCCAACCAGACATCCAATGAATTTCAAATCAAGCTGACCAGCGGTACCCGTTTTACCGATATAAAATGGGCGTGGGACAACAAACTACTATCCTCGGAATCCGATGCCAATGACAGCTTTTCCCATTTTGCCTCCACGGGAACCAGTGAACTCCCGCTCAGCAGAATGTTCTCGTTAATCGGGACCTTCGGTTATGACAGCTTTGATGTCACCGGTATTGATGATAGCAAAATTTCAGGCCTCTTTGGCGGTGCCGGGGTCCGTTTTCATCCCAATAACCGCACAGATGCCAGTGTACAGGTTGGACGCCGGTTTAGTGATATGGTCTATGATTTGAACATGTCATACGCGCCGACTAGCCAGGATAATATTACTGCCAGCTATGTTGTCAGCATCCAGTCAGCATCCTCCAGTCTGGCCGATACCGATATTCTTGACGCACAAGGCAATCTTATTCAACCCAACTTCTCGCTGACCAAATATGTGGACGGTGTTACAAAATCAAAAATCTTCAAACTGGGCTGGAACGGTTCCCGGCGCCGGAACAGTTATGGCATTTCCGGAAACTTTATCGAACGTGAAATTTTAAGCACCGGCGCTGACGAACAGGTTGTTGCAATCAGCGGAAATTATGGGCGCCGCCTAACCCCGCGGGCAGACCTCAATATATCGGCTGGAATTTCAGATGTGATTGACGGGCAAGTCGCCGCAGACGAGACAACGGTTTATAATTTTGGATCCGGCTACAGCTACACATTTGGCAATGGTCTGACGGGAAGTGCCAACTACAATTACTTATTACGCGATAATAATACCAGTGGTGATATCGCTGAAAATTCCTTTTCAATTTCACTCCGTAAAAACTTCTAAAGCCCGCGCTACTTCCGGTATTCACTAGCACCCACATCGATGCGTCCGCCTTGTGGCCGCGGAGTTCCAAAGAAATCTTCTGTAACTCTCAGCCCGTCCATTCCCTGATTAATGGCACGGGCCCCTTTCTTTAACCTGAAATCAAAATTATCAGGATCCACAAACAAAGCGTACGGATTTCTGATCAACTGGTTTTGAAGCTGCAAAACGCCTATTTTGCTGTTTTTAAACGCAGAGGCCAAATTATTTGCCACCAGATTTCCTTGCGGATCGGTGCCATTTTTATGCTTCCATACCCGTATCCAGGCGGGGCCTGGTTTTTTATTATTGGGATCCCAGACCGTATTGTTAATGATACGCACATTCTTTGCCCCCATCACCGTAATGCCGTGCCAGTGATCAACAATAACAATGTTATTTTCAATCACCCAATCCACATACATACCATCGAACAGACCAATTCCCTGCATTTGGCAATTACCATCTTTCTGCGGATCATCATTCGCAATGAACAAATTGCGCCGCAAAACTACCCCCGTCACCGCACCGGTTCCAACTTTGCTATCAATACCCGTACTCCAGGACTGAAAGCCGTCATCATGGTTTTTATTCACCGCATAACAGTTTTTGACGATATTCCCTTCAAATACCGAATAGTCCCCAAGCCCGCGCAGCCCATCACCCGAAAACTGGTCAATAACATTACCACTAACAATAGACCGTTGCCCCATTGAACTGATTCCGTAATTCACATTCCGCAGGCGGTTATTTCTAACCGTAATGTCATCCCCTCTGATAAAAATACCGGATACCGCTTTTTTATCCCAATCTACATTCGTCCATATTTTGGAATCTTCAATCGTGTAGATTTCAAAATCCTCTACCGTTATTTTGGACGTCCTTTGAGCAATATCAATCATGTATCGCGGTTTGGTTTTCAGATCAAAAGACGCACTAACCGTCAAACCTTGCAAAACCCAATTCTGGCTATTGCTAATTTTTACTCTGGAAAATTGCGCTGTTTGTCCCTTTCCCACTTTCAGTGTCGTGGCTAAGGAAAGGTCTTTATTACGAATAGAAAGGGAGCCGTAATATCCACTTTTGAGGACAATCCTGTCTCCGGATTTAACACCGTTATTATCGATCAATGCTTGTAAATTACGCCACGGTGCCTGTTCACTACCATCGGAATAAGCCGCAGGATTAATGGAAGGGTCCACATACTGTACGCGAGCCACCGCAACTTGCGCTGATAGCAGCCAGGCAATCAACAAAAGGACGAGATCTCGAAAATAGTACCCCGTCACGGCGAACCCCTAACTCTGTAATTTTGCCAATAGCAAACGCACCAGTTCCTTGTCACGGATAATCAGTGCCGGTTCTTCCTCTTTTGTGACATTTCTTTTAATAACCGGCGCTTCAACAGGCGCGGGTGGCGCAACTTCTTCGCCCAGACGGAAAACACCATGTTCTTTCTTGTCCTGGATAACTTCGTCAACAATACTACTATCTATCTGCTCAGACACTTGAGCAAACCCATAAACCATACAGGTATCACATAATATATTGATAATTCGCGGAATGCCACGGCTGGCTTCATAGATACGCTCGCAAGCCAAATCAGTGAACAGGCCTTCATGTCGCCCGGCGACCTCAAGACGATGGTCGATATATTCCTTCACATCCGCTTGCGTCAGGGCAATCAAATGAAAATCCGAGGCAACACGCTGAGCAAATTGCGCTAATTCAGGCGATTGTAACAAAGCCTTCAACTGGGGTTGCCCCACCAAAATTAATTGCAAGAGTTGATCATTATCCGCATTAATATTGGAGAGTAACCGGAGTTGCTCTAGCAGCTTGGGACCCAGATTTTGAGCTTCATCAACGATCAAAATCGTCCGCTTACCATATGAATATTGCTCAATCAGAAATTTTTGCAGCTGATCGTGCAAAGCGACCGCAGAACTACTCTCGTAAGGTTGATCAAACGCGGACAGAACCCATTCAAGCAAATTGCCACCCTGAATATTCGACACCAGACCAACGGTATAGTCTTCTTCAAGCTTGTTGAGCAAATGCCGGATCAGGGTTGTTTTTCCGCAGCCTATTTCACCGGTAATAACAGTGAAACCGGCATGGTTCATCACCCCGTATTCCAGCATGGCATAGGCCAGCGAATGGGTCCGCCCCCAATAGATAAATTCGGGGTCCGGTTGGATCGAAAAAGGCTTGCTCTCAAGCCCGTAAAACTCTTCATACATTTAAATAAACCATATGCCAGATCGAAACCGTGTTACAGGACATCCTTTATATAGGCCATCCCTTAACAAATAACGACCGAAAGTGACCAATTATGACCCTTTGAGGAGTTCCAAATTCTTTTTAGCATCCTCTGCTTCAGGATATGGTCTGATCTTGGAAATCTCCACAGCACGGCTCAATTGTTCGATGGCCTTCGTTTTATTATTCTCTGCCTTGTAAGACATGCCTAGATGGTAACGTAAAACTCCAAAATCAGGCAAAGCCTTAACCGCACTTTCGAACAGTTCGGTGGCCAGTTCATATTCGCCAAGCCGGTAATGGATCCAGCCCAGTGTATCCTGAAAATGTGGCACTTTGGAGCTACGGAAACGTTTGGCATATGAATAGGCACGGCGAAGGTTCTCTTCGTCATCATAAACTGTCGAAATCAGGCTCGCCAGATTATTAGCGACCACGTCCACATTAGGGCGGATTTTTAAAATGTCTTCATACACTTTAATCGCCGCTTTGTACTTCATGTTAAGTTCGTTTAACCCGGCCTGTGACATCATTAACGTGAAGTTTCCAGGCAAAGCCTTAAGCCCTCTGTCGAGAACGGCCTGCGCTTTATCCAACTCCCGCAACCGCACATAATGTGTGAATAGCGTGTAGTAGGCGGACTGGTAATCGGGCTTTTCTTCTATCACCTTCTCATAGGTTGCGAGTGCCAGATCCGGCTTGCCGGTTGACGCATATAGCTGCGCCAACAATAGCCGTGCCGGATAATTATCAGGTGTAGCTGCCGTAATGTCTGTCAGAAAAGCGATGGCTTTATCCTGCTGCCCCTGGCTCACATATAACCGGACCAATGCAATAAGGGTATTTACCCCTTTTGGAACCGTTTTATAGGCCTTCTGGAAAGCATCCAGACTTTTCTGGAAATCATTTTTCCCGGCAAAACTACGCCCCAGTATCTGATCGGAAACAGGGTTCTTGCTGTCCAGTTTCCGTAAATATTCTGCAATTTCTGCCGCCCCATCCCAATCCTTTGTAATAAGCCGCACTTGCGCCAGTAATGTCAAAAGAGCCTGATTACGCGGCGCAGCCTTTAAAGCTCTGCCAATAATTTTCTCGATTCGCTCATATTTTCCGCGGCGAACCAGAAACTGGGCATATTGCAAGGTTGCCTCCGGAGCCGCCGTTGACATTCGATAAGCCGCATAAAACCGGTCATCTGCAAGCTCGACAGCCCCACTCATTTCATGGGCACGCGCCAATAACAATGTTGCCCGCACATTATCAGGTTGGTTCTTGAGTGCCGAGCGCAGATCGGTAATGGCGCTATCAACCCGCCCTTCATCAAGATGCAAGGCCGCCCGCATGGTCAGGGCTTCAAGATTAAGCTTGTCTGCGGCAATTGCCTCTTCAAGCAAAGCCGTAACCTCGTCTCTTTTTCCTTCCCGGAGTAAAATCTCAGCAAGTTTCACCCTTGCCTTCAATCCATCTTCTTCAGTACCCGCCTTGGCGATAACTTTCTGCAAAATTTCTTTTGCCTCTGCCACATTTTTCTGGAACAGAGCAATTTCTGATAATGCCAGTTGATAGATATAAGCATCAGGCTCTTCGGTAATTATTTTCTCTAATTCAGCACGAGCAACCTCGACGCCGGACACTGATTGCAGATACCGAATAACATCCAGTCTGGCTGTATCATCATCAGGATTTTCATCGGCAATTGCCCTGATTTCAGCTTCGGCTTCATTTTTCTTGCCTTCACTCAGGTAAAACCGGGTCAAACTCGTTCTGAATTGCCGATTATCCGGACTCAGTGCAATCAGCTCCTGAAAAATTTTCTCAATCTCGCTTTTATCATCAAGGACCTGCGCCACCCGCATTTTAGTCAGTAAAAGCGGAATATTTTCAGGATTTTTCTCCATACTGCCAGCAATTGCCGCCAATGCAGCATCGGTATCTTTGCGGCCCAACGCTTCTACGGCAATCACAAGACTTGCTTCCACATGCCCCGGTTCCAGAGCCAAGGCCTTTTTGGCAGCCTCCAAGGCTTCCTTATTTTTTTTCTGCCTCAAAAGTAGCGCTGCCTTTAAGGACCAGACATCCGGATTTTCCGGTGCAAGTCGTAAAACGAGGTCGGATTTTGCTTCAGCCTCTTCCATCCGTCCGGAAAACAACATTATTTTGCCCAAACGAACCTGTGCCCCCACATGGTTGGCATCCAGCTCGATGGTTTTGTACAAATCACCCGCATATTCGCGAATACGGCCTTCTTTTTCCTCAACCAGGGCAAGATAGTACCAAGCATCCGCAATTGTCTCGTCCAACTGCAATGCATTTCTGAACTCAAGACCGGCCTTTTGATAATTCTCTTCTTCAAAAAGCTGCAATCCGTTTTGATAAAAGCCTTGCGCCTTTTCTTCCGGTGCTTCACAAGCCGTCAGGCCAAAAAGCAACAGGCTCAAAATAATAAATATCCGCTTATTCAGTCCAAGAGTCTTAGTCATAATTTTCCCAAATCCTGCCGATGATCTATCCAAAAGGTACAAACAAAACACTAAAGCTGTTTACTAGACGCCGATTAGTCCCATCCTATGAATGATTTAGCGGCTTTTGATCTTACATGTATACGGAAAACTCTAAACACAGTCTTAAACTATACATGAAAATATAATTTTCGCTTGCGAAACTTAAAAGAGACTTCTCTTTTTTAAATACTACTATTTTTTTGTAAAACCCGGCGAACTTCTTGTGCTTTTGCAAACCAGGTGTGGTCTTGCACACGTTCGCGCCGCAGCGCAGAATCCCCCGGGGATGCCAGTACCGCTTCAATCTCCCTTACAAATTCAGTAGCCGTTTTTGCAACCGAAATGTGGTCTGTGAAATAGTCGACTTCCGGAAAATAGGTGCTGACAACAGGTTTGCCGACAGCCAGATACTCCTTCATCTTGACCGGGTTGCAAGCCTTGATCCACTCGCTCTGATTCCATGGCATAATCAGCACATCACAAGCAGCCATATAACCTGCCACCTGATCATAGGGACGTTGTCCCAACAAAAATACATTGGCATGGGGGCACCACCCCTCGGGCAGTGAGCAGGCCCCGATCATGATGAACGACACATCCGGCAGTTTTGATGCGACTTCGACAAACAAAGCCGGATCAAAGGTATGGGCATCAATCCCACCAATAAACCCCACGCGCGGATGGGCAATATGCTCCACATCATCCGGCTCTGCCTGCGTCGCCTCGAACGCCAGGCCAGCGGCTCGAAACACGTCGAAATCAACCCCGTGATCCACAAATAGTGACCCGGAATTCTCTCTTTTCTCTGCTTCATACAGCTCTCGGGCGCAAAACAGAACCACATCAGCTTTTTCTTTGAGACGGGTATCAAATCCTTTAATGCGAACAGGATCAACACCTGCAAAATCCTCAAACCGATCTGTGCGTTGATACACAATCTTTGCCGGACGCAGCGCCTCAAGAACCATCTCTCCGGGCGGGCATGCCACCCAGACCAGCGGCCGTTTTATACCACAGCGCCAGGCAGCAAATTTTACCTGCACCGCCAATGCAAATCTGGCCAGCCAGCGTCCAACCGCGCTTTTTCCGCCACCGGGCAAGGTCGCAGGACTAAAAACAGCGAAATTTTTGCGCACCCGGACAAGCCCTCGAAACAGGCTTTTCAATTTGCGTTTAACCCGCGTTACAAACATCGCTCCCTCGCTCACGTTAGGAGGGCGCATCCCGATAGAATTAATGTATAAAACAGGAAGATCTTCGCTAAACTCACGCATCATTTGCAGGTCATAATGCCCACGGTTATGATACCACCAGTCGACCCCACCAAAGCAGATTACCCCGTCGAAGTTATCTTCTGATATTTTAGTATTCTTCACTTTTTCCATCTTTTTCACGTTATTGCGGCTTGTCATGAATAAAATCACGGATTGCCGCAACCAAAGACGCTTCTGCAAATTGGCTGGCGGCGTTTACAGGCATGGCTTCCGTTAGAAGCCCTGTCAATGACGGGGCCAAATTGGTTTCATCCATGATAACATAAATACCCGCTCTGGATTGAAAGCGTGCCGCCGTTGCCAGTTGGTGATCATTACGATGCTCGTTCAAATCTGCCCGGCGGGGCATCACAAGAATTTTTTTGGCATCCGTCAGCGCCGAGATAATTGAGCCCATCCCCGCATGAGCGACGATCACATCAGCCTCTTCATATTTGCGGGCGAACTCATCTGGTTCAACAAATTCTTTCCATTCAAAGTTACAAGGTTTGTACCCATCTCCCCCCACGGACGCAATTTGACCGAACACCGTCTCTTGAGGGTTGTCAGCACACCAGCTATCCATAGCTTTGACCAACCGCTCAAATGGTAGCTGCGTCCCCACAGTCAGGAAAATCATATGACGCTCCCCTCATAACCCGGCTTTTCTTTGCTTTGCCCCTCGGCGGACCCAAGATGTGCCCATTGAGTAAGCCACAAATCTGCCGCAGCCCCGGCTTTCTGTCCAGAGAGTGACAAGACTTCAGCATTGGCAATACTGTCTACCCAGATAGTTCGAGCCCCAATTAGTTTGCCAAATTTCAATGCAAAAAAGCCCGGCGCCGCCCCTGTTGAGATAACCACATCGGGACGAAGCTTCACCATCAGAAATAGAATCTCAAATAATTGCTTAACCAATCTGATTTTCTGCCACCGGTTTGCATCCGTCACCACATAATATCCGGGTGCGTCCTGCCCCCGAACAAGGGCATCCTCTGCCACGATCCGCTCATACCCAGCCTGCGTTGTCACGTAAGTGACCCTGCATTCATCCCACGCAGGTCGCAATCGCTGCAACTGCACCCAATGCCCCCCGGCGGAAGCGATAGCGAGAATATGTGTGTGCTTCAAAGGTTATCTCATGCTCGGATCAAATGTTTCGTGTATTGTCTAGCGTACAGTTATAGATTTATGTACCGTCACCCTTTGAATGCACAATGAATATTAAAGAGTGTTTAATGTAAGTAAATTGGCACTTGGTAAATATCAACTTTCAATATACCGTCTTACTTACTTTTATTTATTTTAATTGTCTCATTGCTTGCGATCTAGAGTCCGATGCCAACGCCTCACCCCAACAAGCCAATAATTTTTCATCTAACCAAATCATACCAATTTGGCGGCATGACACTATCTACGGCTCTGATCACGTATCTGGAAAGTAAATATGGATATCAGTCCAGCCTCTGGTATCAGGTAAAAAAAGAAGAAAGCGTAATAAAAAATTATTGCAATAATATTGGTATTTCCTATGGTCGTATTTTATCCAAAAAATTCTTTAGTTCTCTTTTCACAGCCATAACCTGCCGTCAACCTGTCATCATAATTCTACATACTGGTAGAGCAATTATTCCATGGCACATTACTGTTTTACGCAGCATTTTTCAAAAGCGAATTTCTCTGTTAGCTCATCTACATGGATCATCTAACCTTGATCTGCCATCGCTATCAGATTGGAAACATATACATCTAAAACGTTTCAAATATACTGATGGTGTAATTGTTCCCAGTGAGAACGAAAAAAAATTCCAGATCAAACTTGGCCTTAGTAAAGGGAAAGTATTCAACATTCATAACTTCGTCCCCGAAACATCCATGATCTCCCCTTCCCTTAAAACAACCACGCCTGCTTGTGAAAAACCAATTATTCTCTTTTGTGGAATATTAAATAAAAAAAAGGGCTTGTTTGAGTTACTTGATGCCTTCGAAGCCGTTTTAACACAATTTCCCACGGCAACACTACTTATCGCTGGCACAGGGCCGATGTGCGAACTTGCAAAAAATTCTGCACAAAAGTATGGATCACACGTTATTTTTCTTGGGCATGTAAAAGACATATATGCCCTGATGAAGAATGCTGATATTTTTGTAGCCCCATCTCATGCTGAAAGTTACGGAAGGACAGTTCTGGAGGCCGCCTTTAGCCATACACCTATGGCCATTAGCCAAATAGACCCCTGGCAAACCTGGTTCAAGTCCGATGTTGACTGCCAAATGTTTCCGGTTGCAGATGCTACAGAAATTGCTAAATCAATCATTTCCATTTTGTCAGACTCGAAACAAAGCGAATTAATGGCCAAAAATGCATATATTTCTGCAAAAAAAATATCTTCAGAAGAAGCCGTAATTCGGGACATTCAAAGCATCTACGAACACCTAAACAAGGCGCACACTTGATTGAGCTCCAGCAAATACCGGCAGTCATAAGTATCCCCTCGCCTTAAGCTAAATTTAACGGTAGGCAAGTCATAAGTATCTATCTTTAAAGGAGATCATATCCGTGCAGTTCAAAAAGAGAATACTTGTGACCGGTGGCGCCGGGTTTCTGGGCTCGCATCTTTGTGAGAAATTGCTGGCACAAGGGCATGAGGTTATCTGCGTTGATAATTTCTTTACCGGCTCGAAACAGAACATCATCCATTTGATGGACAATCCCTATTTCGAACTGATGCGCCATGATGTGACTTTTCCGCTATATCTGGAAGTGGACGAGATTTTCAATCTGGCCTGTCCTGCATCCCCTGTTCATTATCAGTTTGATCCGGTGCAAACTACCAAGACAAGTGTTCATGGTGCTATTAATTTGCTGGGACTTGCCAAACGCATAAAAGCTAAAATCCTGCAAGCCTCCACCAGTGAAGTTTACGGGGACCCGCAAGTCCATCCGCAAACCGAAGACTATCGGGGCAGTGTCAACACCTTCGGGCCCCGTGCCTGTTATGACGAGGGTAAAAGATGCGCCGAGACGCTTTTCTATGACTATCATCAGCAACATCAATTGCGCATCAAGATTATGCGTATTTTCAACACCTATGGCCCCAGAATGCACCCCAATGATGGCCGGGTCGTCTCGAACTTTATTGTACAGGCACTGAAAAATGAGCCGATCAGCATTTACGGCGATGGCGGACAGACCCGGTCTTTCTGCTATGTGGATGACCTGCTCGAAGGGATGGTGCGTCTGATGAATACGGGAGATGATATGATCGGCCCTGTCAATATCGGCAATCCCAATGAATTTACCATCAAACAACTGGCAGAGCAGGTGATTGCACTGACCGGATCAAAATCCAGCATTACCTATCACCCGCTGCCCGCCGATGATCCGATGCAACGTTGCCCCGATATCAGTTACGCCAAGAAAACACTGGACTGGAGCCCGACAATCGAGCTTGAAGAAGGCTTGCAGAAGACCATCCGGTATTTTGACAGTATTCTGTAGAGTGGGAATATGTCTGCTTCAAATACATTCAGCGCCAATTACAACTATGACCTCTCTATTGTCATAATTTCGTTCAATACAATAGAGATGACAAGAAACTGTTTGCGGTCAGTTTTTGATAATTTAGGCGCACTCTCGGCCCAGATTATTGTCGTTGATAATAATTCGGCTGATCAATCTGCTCAAATGGTCAAGGAAGAATTCCCAACCGTAGAGTTGATTGAAAACGCCAAGAACAAAGGGTTTGCTGCAGCAAATAATCAGGCCTTTGCGATTACAAAATCCGGGCTGATTTTACTGTTAAACTCTGACACCCTCATTCTTGGCAACACACTGCAAAATTCCGTAAACTATATGAAGCAACATCCGGATGTTGGCGCATTCGGTTGCCGGGTTTTGAATGGTGATAAAACAGTACAGCGGACATGTTCTCAATTTCCAACACATTTAAACTTGGGTTTAATGTTGTTCGGACTGGACCGTTTGCCTTTTCCGAAATTTTTTGGAAAATACCAATTTAGGCACTGGAACAGAGACAGTGAACGAGATGTAGATGTTGTCAGTGGCTGCTATTTACTGACCCGCCAGACAGTTCTTGATACTGTTGGCATGCTTGATGAAGATTTCTTTTTCTTTGGTGAAGAGACTGAATGGTGCAAGCGTATCTATGATGGCGGCTGGAAAGTCCGCTTTGCCCCGGTTGGCGAAATCATCCATTTCGGCGGGGGCAGTGTAAAAAGCCTTAAATCCAAACGCGATATTATGCTAACCAGCGCGTTGGTACGTTTTCATCTTAAAACCCGTGGTAAATTATCTGCGTTCTCGACATATGTTCTTCTTTTTATATTTAATTTTGTTCGTGCTATATTTTGGCAGATCATGGCGCTATTTTCAAAGCACGCAAAAGAAAGAGCCGTTCTGTTTACAGAAGTCATTATGCGTTTTGCTGACGCTTGGCCCAAGGAAATCTCAAAATGAAAATTCTGTTGATGACCTGGGCTTGCGACATGGAGGATGTCAGCGAACCTGAAATTTGCTCAAAATGGGTTCGTGAAATAGCAAAAGATCATGACGTCACACTTTTCGCCGTTAGTCGCCCGGATCGCTACGGATGTGTCAAAGAGCAGTTTCCCGACCTGAATGTTATCGAATGGAAAGATATCTGGGTCCCCAAAGGCCTTGAAAAATTCAGGTCAGTCGCAAAGCCGGGCTATATACCCTATTACTTCAAAGCACGGCGCTTTCTCCGTCGCCTATTCAAACATCAGGATTTCGATGTTGTTCATCAGATAACACCCTTGGCATGGCGCTATCCATCCCCTGCAGCCGGATTAGGCGTCCCTTTCATCAGGGGACCTATTGAGGGTGGCCTGGATACTCCAACCCCATTAAAATCGGCTGTCGCGGGCAACCTCCCATTCTATTATAAACTACGTGATTTTGATAAATTCCGAAAATCCATTGATCCGATCCTTAAGCAGTCTTTTTTGCAGACAGAAATGCTGCTACTGGCGGCCCCTTATGTAGAAGAAGTAATACAACCTCTTAAATTTCAATCGTCAGTACTTGAGTCAGATCATGGCTTGCTGGATAAACAAAGGCACCCCTACAATGACAAGAAACTTCAAAACAATCCGGATTGCGTGACATTCGTATATGTTGGCCGCATTGTACGAACAAAAGGACTGCGCGATGCCATCCATGGTCTTGCTGCGGCAAAGATGCGCCAGAAAGCAAAGCTAATTGTTATTGGAGACGGTGACGATCTTGAAATTTGCAAACAACAGGCAAAAGACCTTAACATCGAGAATCTGGTTGATTTCAAAGGCTGGCAAACAAGAGACGAGGTGGATCATTTCTATCAATCTTCGGATGTATTTTTATTTCCCAGTTTCAGAGAACCAACGGGCGGTGTCTTTCTGGAAGCCATGAGCCACTCCCTGGCAACGATCAGCTGCAAATACGGGGGGCCTGAATATTTCATTGATGATGAGTGTGGTATTCTTATTCCGCCGCAAGCCCCTGACCAATACGCCAAGGCAATCGGTGCCGCAATTGACCGGCTCATTGCCGATCCTACGTTACGCGCGTCCATGTCAAAGGCCGCATGGAAGAGAGCAAACACCCATTTTTCATGGGAAGAAAAACGCAAGCGACTAGCTCATCTATATAGCCAGCTATCTGACAATACCCATAAACCCGAGGTAACTTGATTTGCCTAAGAAACCTGTAACATTTGATATAGTAATCGCGACCAGAAATAGGGCCAATGCTCTGGAATTGTCTATTCCATTGATGCTGTGCAGTCCGTTAAAGCCGCAAAAACTAGTCGTCATAGACTCTTCGGACGATCATGATGCTGTTGTGCGCGCCGTCCAAAAGTCGGTTTCTGGCTATAACGGAGAGGTTATCATTGAATATTCTGCGACGCCGGGCACCAGCCTCCAGCGAAATATAGGCATGGCTTACAGTAAAGCCGATGTCATCATATTTCCTGATGATGATTCCCTTTTTTTTAATAATACCGTCGAAGTTATGCTTCGCGTCTACCAGCTCGACACAGAAAAACAGGTCTCTGCTGTTTGTTCAGCAGAAGCAGAAACGCCACCGCCTGAAGCCAATCTCGAAACAGCTTATGCGCAATCAAAAACCGATACATGGAAAAAGGCCATTTCTGCATTAAGGTTCAAGCTTGAGCGAAAATATTTCCCTGACCCGTTCCTGAGGCATGGGCAACTTGCCGCGCAAAAGCTCATAGCCCCAGACTGGTTAGAAGAAGAGAATTGTATATTGGCCGAGTATATGACCGGTTTCAGAATGTCATTTCGCGGTGAAGTCATAAAAAAAGTCAGGTTCAACGAGACATTCAAACGCTACGGCCTCTTTGAAGATACCGACGCTTCATTTGGAGCCCTCGAAAGCGGGTTGATTATTGGTGCTCGTAACACACAAATCTATCATCACAAATTTCCGGGCAAAAGGGACAACGGCCTAACATTGGGGTTTCTGCAAATATTAAACAGGGCCTATATTATTGCCAAGCACAGCGCCAATGAGCCCAAAACCGTCAAGCAACTATATATGTTTTCTCGCTATAAGGTTTTTCAATACGCAATTGCTGCAACTGGCCAATTTCAACGAGACCGCCTTAAAGGGGCCATTGCCGCCTATAAAAGTATGAGTAGGTTGCTTAACTGTTCTGCTGAAAACCTGGACAAAACCTATAGCCATATTATTGATGAACTAATCAAAAAATAACTATCTATTTTGCTTTCTGAATTTATTTTACTAATCCATACATTCAGAAACAACATCTGGAACTATTAGTAATGACCAACAAGCCCCCTTCAACAGCCATCATTATTTCTACATACAATAATATAGAAGGGCTGGAATCTATTTTTCTAGCGCTCTGCATCCAATCACAGAAGCCACACACTATCTATATTGCCGATGACGGATCGGCTAATGAAACAGCCCGCCTTATTAGTAAATATGCCCAGAAACTACCGCTTAAACATTACTGGCAAGAAGATGAAGGCTATCGAAAGGCGCGGGCTCTCAACAACGCATTACAGGCTGTTACGGAAGAGTACATTATCTTTCTGGATGGCGACACAGTTCCACACAAACAACTCGTAGAAGATCATAAGAAACTAGCCAAACAAGGGTATGCATTATTCGGAACCCGCGCTGGAATAGAAGGCTATACTGATAAAGTATTTAGCTCGCCTCCATCATTAATCTGGCTATTGGCGCATTTTTTCAAAGGACAAATCATCAATGACAGTCGGCGGTTTTCAACAAACCTCACCCAACGCATTCGCGGATTACTCAAAGCTGTCAGGCTTTTCAAACCCAAACTTAAATCGGCAAAACCAACAGACATTCGTGGTGGAAATTACTCAGCCTGGACACAAGACTTAGTCGACATTAATGGTTTTGACGCCCGATTCGAAGGGTGGGGGCATGAAGATGTTGATACTGCCCGGCGTCTCGAACTTAAAGGCTGCAAATTTCAACAAGCTTTTTTCCATGCCGTCAGTTACCATCTATGCCATCCGGAACGGAGCGAAAACCTGGACAACCTAGCCCTCATTTCCAATACCGTTGAAATGAGATGTACAGAGGGATTGAACTTAGCCCGCGATTTTCAAGGACAAAGCACGGCAAAAAACAACTAAAATAATTTTTAATGTTTCTAAAAACTCTGACTTTCTAACTTCAGGATACGTAATATCATGGGATGGAAATACAAATAACCGGAAATGATAACAAGCAAAGTCACAAGAGAGACTGAAATCTCTAAAATTGGACGCGAGCCATCCATGCGCCCATTTGCCAAATAGAAAATGCCTCCGACCAGCAGCAACGAAATACCGCAAGAAAGCAACATGCTTCGCACACGAACCAAGCGTTTTTTACTAATATAATAAAACGCATATACCACCGCAGAAAGCTCCGCCAAAACCCCGCACCAAATGACCAAATTAACATCTCTATACAACAAAGCAACAATTAGAGCGACAACAAGCCATCCACTACGGATAAAATTAGCATACATCGGCATCTTCGTTTTAGCCCTGGCAAGCGACACAATCATTGGTCCCATTTTTACCACGCGAATAGCCTGCATTAACCCTAACAGGGCTAAAACAGACACACCCGCTGCAAATTTTTGTCCAAAAACAAGCAAGAAAATAGCGGGGCCCGCAATCGAGAAACCAACGGCTGTCGCAACGCCGAAAATCACCAAGGTTAGTAATATAACTATTGAAATATACTGAGAACTGGTAGAAAAATTTTGATGCTTCGCCAAGATCGGCAGAAAAAAAGACTGAGCAACTTTAGTCAATAAAAGTGTTGGAACCAGAGTTAGCGTAAAAGCGGCGCTGAACCAGCCAAGGGTCTCCATATTGAACAAAGATCCAATAATGAGTTTGTCTGCTTGAAAAATTCCAATCATCAAAAAACTGTTCAACAACAATGGCCAGCCAAACGAAAGTATCAGTCGAACATATGCCTTGTTCCACGCCCACTTATAACGCCGCTCAGCAAGTATATGAGATATGATTATCGAGGTAAAAACCTGTATAATAACAAGGTAAAGAACTACTCGGTAATCCCCAAAGTAATAGGCCAATGGGGCTGATAAAACGAGTGTCAAAACTTGCGGTGCTGTATCCTGGATAACCTTTGGACTAAATTTCATTTTCCGTTGGAATCGAGTTATATCAGAATGCGAAACTGCGTTTAATAACGGTACAATCGCCAATATTTGAAATGCCCAGGTTAAGTACTCTAAATCAAATAACTTAGCGATAAAACCTGAAGCCATGAACATAATAACAGCGCCCATGGCTCCCCGCACAAACTGGAAAGCTTGTGCCGTTGCTTGTAAATCAGCATTATCACCATCTTTCGACTGTACCAATAATCGATCTATCGCCAAATTACTGGACATTTCAATTATTTGAAGCGTAAGTGCAAAAGTTGCAGCAATCCCAAAATCTTCCACGCTAATAAGGCGTGCAATTACAACATTCCGTAAAAACCCTAGTAGAGCACTACTAGCATTCCCTACTGACAACAAAACTCCACTGACAATTAACCGATTAAAACGCACAGGCTATCTTCCCAAAATCTAGATTCTCTCACATTGACTTTGCTGGTCGCTTGGCAATGCGGACAAACCAACAGCCGCTACCTAAAATAAAGGCAAAATATACAAATAAGCTATTCCAAAAATGAACGGTAGATGCTGCAATTATCAAACTTATGAGTGAAATAGTCCAACCTGTTCTTAACTGCCGAACGTAACCTAACGTACTTTTCCAGTTTTTAAACAGAAGTATCAATGTTGCAAGTGCCAATGATAAAAAACTCGGAATTCCAAATGTTACAGCTTGAAAAAGCCAAAAATTATCCATACTCGTACTATGCATCCATGAAGGTCGCGTCCACACATTAAAACCTATCCCCCAAATTGGATTCCGCCACACATCCTGAATACCATACTCAAATATTATAATTCTGTTATACGCAGTAGCTGTACTGAACGAAAAATACGACAAAAAAACCGTCATCGCCGATCTATTTGAAAAAAGATCCACAATGATGAAAAAACTTACAAATATAAATAAAAGAAGCTTCCAGCGACTCGCGATTTTTTTAGTAAATTTATCCCAAAAGCATAATAAAAATTGAGTTGATAATGCCGCCATTGCACCAGAAGAAACGGAAGAAACCGCCGCCAAAACAATTAGGGCTTGCCTAATCCGATGAGCTCCTTTTTTTCTGCTGCCTTCAGCCACATTATAGGTTGCTATACCAAAAACACTCGCAGCAAATACCCCATACAAAATAGGATGGTCAAACGGGCCAAATGCCCGACTGAACCCAAATCGAGTATCGATAGCACTGGAAAAGCTTCCGCCTGTAATTAATACGGCAATCTCTTTTATAATATGCTGTCCGGTTAAACTTTCATAAAATGTGATCGGCGCCAGAACCACTACAATTGATGTAATAAAAGCAAAAGACCCTTTAAATGATTTAATATCGCAGATATAGGCTCTCGCGACTAAATATGCGCCTGATAATTCCAGTGCTCTCACACCGCCCGACTCTAGCGCAACATCAAATCCATGGATAACAGCAAGTGCCCCAAAAGACCAGAACACGTTAAAGGCAATCATGATATCTACCCAGCCTCCCCCGCGCAGACTGTTACCGCGCAATCGAAACAGGCTTGGAAAAAACATTACAATCAGGACAACCCTGTATGGCGTCAAACGCAACCCCCCGAGATCAAACGATATTTCCGTTGGGATAATCAGCGCTAAAAAAAGAAGAGCTACAGGTAAAGGGCACCATTTCAGCGTCTGTTTAAAGGAGGTAGAATTGACATTCGGCGTTCTTATTAAGCGCTGCCCCTCTCCTTCTCGCACATCATGTTGAATGGCCATGTTATTGCTCGGAGCGATCTTGTGAATGAGGTAGATTAAGTGGAAAACGAAGCTTCTTTTTGTGAGCCCTTTTAATCGTACCAAATATTGATTGAACTTTTTGTTTTAATGTCAATTCTTCAATCCAGAATTTAAACAACATAAAACCTTTATAATGTGGTGTCGGGATCAAGAGCATTTTCAGTACATTCAACCTCGCCCACAATGTTCCTCTAGCCGTCAATAAATTAGGCTGTGATGCCGTTAATATGGCTGGATCGTTTTTCTCCAAATGAATATACCCAGCAGCGACGGCCCCATATAAAAGCTCTCTCCCCTTTTCGGTTCTTACCAAAATCAACGACTTTCCGAGCTCACCGTCTTCTATTTCTCTATACCAAGGATCACCAACAGCAATATCGGAAAACTCTCCAGTATGATCCGGGCAGATATAACATCGCCACTGCCTATATTTTTGTAAAAACCCCCATGATTCTTCGTACGAGGTTTTACTTTCTTCCAAACGGCCATCACTCTTTTCATATTTAACATACCAATTACCTGGCCAGCCATTTCCCCGATACCGCAAGCTCTTTACTTTGTCAGTTTGCGTCACCCCGGATTTAGTTAAAAGATCAACAGTGCCTTGAGTGGACGGAGTTCCAGCACAAAAAAAAGCGATCAAAAAATTTACTTTTTTCTCTAAAGAAGTATCATCTCTCATGGCTCCTCGTAGCGCGGCAATATCGCAAGGCTTCCCAATAAATGCATATTGTTTTTCATCTTCCAAAAGTCCCAATCCATCGCAAGGGCTTGCCGGAGAATATCTGGATCCACTTGTCTTTTTGAGATCTTTCACAGAACGACTTAATACTGTTTCGTTTAACCATGGCGAATTTTCTTTTGCCGCAGTGTGAAGAATACCCGAAAAGGCCATATGCTCTATTATATATGTCGCTAATGCCGTAGCAATCCCGCCACTACTGCCGGCAGATCTCGTATCCGGGTCAGAGGCATATCCTTCCCAAACTTCCAATATTGGGCCCCATGCAGGCAGTAACTCTCCAATGATATTAGTATCATCAGTTTTTTCGTCGTGTATTAAGGCTATCCCTGGGCAATATTCCAGTGATTTTCCTGTTTCCACGCTTGGATTTTCACAAACCTGTGGCCGCAAACCTATTGTAGGAATATCAAGCATTTCAAACCTTGAGGGCTCAATTGAAGCACATATTCCACACCCAACACATAACTGAAAATTTACGACATCAGATATTGAATTAATACTTTGCTTCATATTCACATTTAGCTCATTTGAAAAATCTATTATCAAGGTATAGCTTTTATATATTGTGAAATTGTAAAAAACTGACCGCTGGATTTTTTTAAGATCCGAGGAATACTTTCCTCGAGCGCGCATTTTGTTTGCTCTCGACTTAAAAAAGATTGCTTTAATTTTTCAAAAATTTCATTAATTGTTAGATCCCGAGGATCAAATACTTCATGACCTTGATCACACGTTTCGAAAACGCCTTTTGTCTTATCACTATAAGCGACAGATGATGTTGGTACTCCTGATGACAATCCCGCTATTGTAGAATGCATCCGCATGCCTGAGAACCAATCCAGCCTTGAAATAACACCCTTAACTTCTAAAGCGTCTAGGGTATTAGGTATCAGATGTAAGCGATTAAAGAATTTTGGCAGAAAACCCTCGGAAAGCTTCTGAGCCGCCCAATAGTCTGATTCATAATGACCCTCCGGATTCATTACGTGCGGAACCAGAAAAACACAAGCATTGGTATCTTCCAACAACCACGCCACAAATCTATTTGTTAGCTCCACATAATCTGTAATAAACTTAAATCTAACCTTGGACATTTCCGGATTATTAAATACAAGCCCACTAATATTTATCCCCACCAAGGGAACAGTGCCGCTTTTATCCATGAGGCATGTTTCTATTTTGTTAGGCAACTTATCTTGAGGATATTTTTCAGGTAAACTAAAAGCTATATCTACTCCGCTGAAATGCCGCTGAGAATCAAAACTCTCGCCCAATATTGTCTTTAACAATACGAAACTACGCTCATCGCGTGCCCATGCTAAAGTCGCACCCTCTATTGCGCGTGTAGCAATTTTTAAATGTCGTTTTTTGTTATAAGGTCCATAAGTTTGAGGGAGTAAAACTAATGGAATATTTTTTTTAAGGGCGATTAATTTTGGAGCAACAATACTAAAAAATCGGGTAGATCCATAAATATCACTAAAACTATCCCCTCCAGAGACATCAACGACCACATCGCATTCTTCAATTTTTTGCAAAATAAAATTAAAAAAGCTACCTATCTCGCCAAGGTAAGTTAAAAATAGCAAGCTGCGAAAATTCCCTGGATACGAATACCTTCTACCCACTCGCACCCCTATCAATTCTATTGAAACTTCGCCCAATTCACCTAAGTTAAACTTAGAATTTCGAATACCTTCGCCATTATCTAAAACTGAAATCCTTGCGTCTGGAATATGTTTCTTTATGCCATGGATTGCCGAATATAATAGGGCAGATACCCCCATATTTCCAGTATCTGGCGCAGCTCCTGCCAATAGAATTTTAATCATCATCATCCCTATGTAACACTCAGCCTCACCCCAAAATAAGCCCATTCAATAAAATGAATACGCTCCTTTATCCATAGGTATGTCTCTTTGTATTTTTCCGTGTGTGTCCATATATGCAAATATTGTCGTAGCATTATTTTTAACAAAAGGTACCGCACGCCCCGCATAAATTATCTCTTTCGGAAGCAATCTCTCAAAACTAATCGGCCCACGTGTCGCTGCCTGGCCATGTGCTTCTCCTGAAGTAAAATGCGTATTGGATACATTCATACCCATAGGCAATCCTTTCCAGCCATTTTTCCCTCGTTTCACCATACCCAATATACTGTTTTTTATAATTACGTTCTTGGGTGCAAATTTTTTCTTGTTCGGCATATCATCTCTCAAAATCCAACTCTGACTTGGCATAGATAGATAATAAAATAATATATGATTTTGACGCGAGTTAAGTTGTGTAAAAGGAGGATTACCTTTCTTATTATCAACAGCAATATTAACAAAAGCCATATTTTGGAATGTACTTTTGTAATGGTCCAAAAATATATTCTGAGTATTATAAATATTCGTTGCTTTTAAACCAAAGACGATAACGTTATCAAAATCACCAAAATACTGTAGAATATCTGAATGATGTGCCCGTACGTTACCGTCCATATTGTTCACGGTAACATTCAAAACCATTTGCACTCCCTGCAGCGCATCACCAGAAATACGCTCAAGGTGACTGTTTCGCACTAATTTCGCATCAGGAAAACCGTACAATGAGTCCTCGGATACAGACTTTGTTACAAAATACCCACCGATATACTTAGATGTCCGAACAGGGATCAGATTCTGCCCTTTATGCTTGTATGCCCAACCTTTACCATCGAACCACCTCACGTCATCGAACCACACAAACGTGGTTATCTCCGGATAAATTTGAATATAGGAGCCAACATCGAGAGATACGTTTTTGAATTTTAATTTATCCACATCCAAACGCACCAGTTTTCGTTCTTTCAGCCCTAATATAATATTCCGCCTGTCTAGATTACTACGCCCCTCAATAGATATCCATGTATCTATGCCTTTAAGGCCTGTTTTCCCTGCCAGACTATAGAAACCGGGATCAAGTAAAATAACGCGCCCGCCATCCCCCGCTTTTTTTAGTGCCTTGGCTATACTTGAAAAAGGTGATTTTTCTGTTCCATTTTCCGTTCCTTGTATTTTTTTATTGGTTACATAAACAGTTTTTCCGTCATAACGTCCCTGCGCATTAGCAAATAATATCAGTGGCTCCAGATCTCTCGAGACTCCGGAATTTGGGATAGCCGTTGCCCTGAGATCAATTTTTTGATCCTTTAAACCCTCAACTTGAAGCCGTACAGAATATTCAAGAACCTTGGTCCGTTTATTAAATTTGGGAATGCGAACACTAATAATTTTCCCGCCATTTGCCGAAAAATCAACACGTTCAATCCCGTTCATATGAAACGCAACAACACCAATTTCGATCTCGGTGTCTATCTTTTGAAATGGGACAACATTCCAGCGCGCAATTGCCCTTGCTTGAAATCCGGATTGAGGGGCCCATATTTTCTCCGCCCCCCCTACCCCAATCGGCAATACCGGAGCCTGATAATCAGCCCCCTTCTCTGTAGCAAAGCCTGATATTGGCCATAAGAGCAAAACCCAAAACAATAGAAAATACTTTGCCGGCATCTTGTCATATCCAGTTCTTTTTATACTTTTGAACGTATCTAACACAGAAAAGGGCCCAAAAAGGACCCTTACTGATAACCTTATTTCACTTAAGGTTATATAAGAAAATCTGAAGCATCTAAATCATCAATAGAGACACCGATCAGTTCAATCTGAACATCTGCCTGCTGATCCCCACCAAAATCAACATACAACATATCCGTTGTATCATCAAAACGAACCTGAGTGTCGCCCGTAGATAAATCCATTGCAAGTGTATCATCATAAAAATCGATACTTGCCGTTCTCTCAAAAGTCATTTCATCACTATTGATTTCAACGGCATTATCAAGAATTGTCACATCTGCAATCCGGCCATTGAGGCTATTGCCCCATCCTTGCCCGCCAGCAAAAACATCCCAGCTTGAGGCACTACCTATATCATAGCCAGAAGACGACCCTGTATATTTCAACTCGCCATCCAGCCGAATTTCCAAGGTTTCCGTCGCACTGTCCATTGTAACCTGTGTATCATGCCAACCGGCAGATCCAAGAGCGTTGTCAATTGTAATATAATCCAGCTTCCCGTCCAGACCACGCATGGCAACCTGCAAACTATCGTCAACAACCAAAATGCCATACTGTGTATGGTTCCAAAGAATTGCTTGTTTGCCGCTGGTCAAATCATTGAGTTCGAACGTAACACTCAGCGTCATATCGGTCAGATCAAAAAATTCACCGCCACGCCCTAAACTCTGAAGCCCGCTGCCGAATTCGCTTGCAGCCTTCTCAAGAGCCGGAATTTCGTCTGCTGCAGTATGCTCAGGCGCAAAAAATTCTCGTGCGCCTATATATTCAAAATCTCCTTTTACCAAACCTTCAAAGGAAATTTTATCACTAGCACTAAAATCTCTAATAACATCATAGTTATCAATGCTCGCAGCGCTATCATTTCGTTGATAGTATTTAAAAATATCAGCGCCTTCACCGCCGGTCAGGTCATCACTCCCCCATCCGCCAAACAAAACATCATCACCAGCCCCACCAACTAACGTATCCATCCCGCTGAAGCCATATAAGCTGTTGTCTCCAGCATCACCGATCAATTCATTATTACTTGAGTCTCCGGCAAGGTCTTGATCCTTCAGCAAAATAGATAGGATATTGGCACCGGCATCAACGTCTTGCGACACGATAAAGTCTTCAATATTTGCAGAAGTTCCTGTAAGGGGAATATTGAACAACCCCTCGTAATTCGTTCCATACGCCCCGCCGAGCTCAGCGGTTACATTACCTTCCATCAAGTACGCAGCTTCATCTTCAAGCAGATAATCACTGGCAACATTGCGCGTAATTTCGACATCATTGACATCATAAACACGTATCCATGTTGGGCGGTCAATATCAACATTAGATAATACGGTATTTTCTTTTATTACCAGGCCTGTCACACCACTCGCTGTAATCCCATGATAGCCAGACTGATAAATCGTGTTATTTTCAATCAGAAAATTCTCATGCCCCAAAGAGTCCTCATCCCGAATGAAGATACCCTGCGACGACCCTCCATCTGACTGAGCCATAAAGTTATCACGAATAACAACGTTTGATGAGCCTCTTTGCGCACCATTAGACCAAAACTGAATATAGTCAGCATGATCCCCTTCCGCAGGATTCATCGCATAAAAAGAATTGGATTCAATAACTACATTTTGCACACCAACAAAGTCAAAACCATCAGATCTCACGTCTTGAACAATATTATCTGAAATAACCAGATTATCTGACTGGCTGAAAACCGCACCTCGAAGAGTTTGTGTAAATTCAGTATTGGTAACAGATAAACCGTCAACTCGATAAACGTACAACGCTATGTTGCCTGAATTCTGCATCCCCTCACCACCCGAGAAAACACTGCTATCAAAGTCAATGCTAGAGCTATCTTGTACCCTAACCGTGTATCTGCCCCAATTAGTTTCATCAACACTATCAGCTCTAAATTCAATATCGCTGAAAGAAATATTTGAGGATCCTTGCACGACGGCCCCCGATACCCTAGCGGGGTTAGCTACATCCGCCGACATAATAGTCACCGTTTCAGCTGGATTAACACCTCCAATTTGAAAGCCAATATAATCCCCTGGAAGAAGCTTGATCGTAGCGCCCGAGATATTCTGAGATAGCACTTCCTGCAATTCCGCCACACTTGAAACTGTAAATTCCAACTGCCCATCACTGCCAACTGACGGAGAGCCCGGTTCTGGTGTTGGATCCAGCGTTGGCAATGGTTCTGCTACAGCCTGAATTGGCTGCTGCAAGCTAGAAACCGTATCACCAGCGTCAAACGTATACATCCGTTCGTAAATTGATGACGTCTCGTCAATCACAGCAGCGCCGTCACTAATAGAGACATCAGCCACCTGACCATCAAGCGCCTTACCCCATGGTGTCCCGCCAGCAGTAACATCCCAATAAGAGGCACCGCTTAAATCATAGTCTGCACTTGAACCTGTATAAATATTGGCACCATCCAGCCAGAAATTCAACGTTCCGGCATCGGCATCCATCACGACCTGAACATCATGCCAACCAGTACCATCAAACGCATCAGGAACAGTAATATAATCAAGCTTCCCGTCCAACCCACGCATTGGAACTTGTAAATCATTGCCTTTTACAAGAATGCCATACTGCATATGGTTCCATAGAACAGCTTGCGTACCACCAGTCAAGCTATTGAGCTCGAATGTTGCACTTATCGTAAAGCTGTCCATTCCGAACATGGACGCATCACGCCCCAGACTGACGACACCATCACCAAAATCCGTAGCGGCCTGAGCCAACAATTCCGCTTCTGTGAACTCGGCGGGCGGTGTCACATCAACAACCGGCTCATCCACGCCATTTACAGAAATCGAAATTTTTTGTACTGTCCCGTCCAGCGACAACACATCAAACTCATCCAATATGCTATCGCCCGCACCCAGTGCCTGCAACGCAGGACTATCGGCGGCTGTATAGGTCCAGCTTCCCGCCGCATCAATGGCCAGCGCTCCATATGCACCGGCAACCGTACCGGCTTGAAAGCCACTCTCACCGG